>CEOA01010423.1_pt1 | contig 96984 bp, 101 predicted proteins | sample 530251 | NCBI WGS metagenome assembly CEOA01 (sample SAMEA2619838, study PRJEB7988) | marine metagenome | biome: marine biome (ENVO:00000447); feature: surface water layer (ENVO:00002042); material: "saline water (ENVO:00002010), including plankton (ENVO:xxxxxxxx)" | depth 5 m
GTGACCGATCATGCCAGGAATTGTTGTATTCATTTTAGTATCTGCCCTAGACATCGCGCTTAAAAACGCCTTTTGATATTCGCCCTCTCTAACATTTGTAATAAAAACAGAATCTCTTATCCAGCAGCCGATCGCACAAGCCATAATCAAATCGTCATTAAATCCCTTCATTGCCTGGGCTCTTCCATTCTGCCACACAAACGTCTTCATTTCATTATACAACCTATTGGAGTTTATTTTAATTAGTTTATTCCTTATGAATTCCTCAAACTTAGCTATAACAAGCGGCCTTGTTGTTCTAGACATTGTAAAACCACCAATTGTATTCCTGGAAGACTCAGCAACAGTCGCGTCAACAAATTCGTGACTAGTCTTTTTTGCATAATAAAGATTGGGATAAGCCATTTCTTGAAGCTTAGTGATAACGGTCCAACCTACGGAGTTGTTCTCTACTGCCAGCAAGCAATTGCCATATTCTTTACCAATATTAAAAAGAACATTAGCAAAGACATCAGGCGTAGGCTTGCCTCGATATTCTGCAACTATCTCCATCGTATCAACTTTAAAAATATGAAAAGCAGAATGATCTTTTCCGTCTCCCCTTGCTACGTCTGCCGACAACAGGTACTGCTGGGATTCATCGAACTCTTCCCATATCCAGATATTCCTATCAAATCCTGTTCTATATTTTGGCTCACAAACTCTGTCATGTATTAAAGCCATGTCTTGTGCATCAAAAACTGTTTCTCCCGACATGTTGAAGTTACACATTAGCTCTTGAGCAATCTGCCGTGGGGACATGTTTTTAGTTTCTTCTCGGAACCAATTATCGTTTCTGTCAGGATGCACGTCCCAAGGCAAAGTCACAGAATGGAATTTGTTTTTCTTTTCCTCTGCCTCTATAAAGGTCTGATGGAACCAATTTCCAACCCCGTTCGGTGTTGACAGAGCTATGCATCGACCACCAGTTGAAAGAGTGGGATATAGGCCAGTCCAAAGCTCTTCCAAGCCCTCGACGTGCGCAGCCTCATCAATGACTAAAAGAGACAGTGCTTCCGATCGACCAGCATCACTACTTGTAGACGACGCTTTAATTTGCGATCCATTAGATAATTCAAAAGATGTTCTGTTATCTACCGCAATATCAGTGATCATTATCCAAGGCGGGAGGTTCTTGATCATATGCTTTACTTTCTTAACTAAGTTAGCTGCCGTGCCAAATTTAGTTGCAATGACAAGAATGTTCTTATCTTTATGAAACATCATTAGCCATACAATATAGGCCGCTGTAATCGTTGAAATGCCTAACTGCCTAGCCTTTAAGATCACATTGAATCTGTAATCATTAAAATCTCTAAGCAAGTCTTCTTGATAGTCAAAAACTTTAAACGGAATAAGACCCTTCATTGGATGAGAGATCTTTGCATAATTATTAATAAAGTATATCGGGTCTTTGCCTGCTTTGACTATTTCAGCAACTACCTGTTTCTTCGTTAACTCGTGTGACATTCTGGCTCTTAGTTAGTAACGTTTTTAGCGTTTCTTGAACCTAGCCCACCTTGATTTAAAAAGTCCTTAAAGCCCTTTTGAACTAGATCCTCACTTGGCTCCAGCTTGTCTTCAACCCCTTCAAGGCCGCCAACTTTAAACTTTTTAGTGGCGTTCACGAACACTCTTACTTTCGACGTGCTTTGAACAATTGCGTCCACTTCTCCTACTGGGGTTAAAGATAGCGCGTTTCCGGTAACCTTCTTATACTCTTTCTTAAGCCAGCTAGCGATGTCAGCAACAGTCTGCTCTAGTTCGTCCTCGAACTTGGTGTTGTGAACATCCTTAAGCTTTATTTCCGCTTGATAATTAACCATCAAGTGATTGCCACTCATCTTAACCTTAAACCCGTCCATGTCTCTGGAGCTTAGAACTGGGTGTCCTTCTTCTCTGTTTAGTCCAACCGAGATAGGATCTCCATTTGAATCGAAGGCCCCGTCATAAGCGTTAGCTGCTGCTTGGGCAATTCCTCTAACTATCTCTAATGATTTCTGTGACATCTGCTATTCTCCTTGGATTTTTTCGGGTCGCCAGCCTGTTTCCCATCTCTCTTCTCTTCCCTCTATATATTGAATAAAACAATCATAGCAAGAATCATACTTAGCCATGTAAACATCGTCTTTTACTTTAAATGAGTATTTTTTACAAACCGGACAATTTCTTTGTACGTCTCTAATAAGTAGTTTTTTAGGTACGAAAAACCCGTCAAGTTCAACCTTATCTTTATTTTCTTGTATTTTATTCTCTTTGTTAGTCGCAACCTTAAGTTGCTGTAAATACTCTTTTTCTTTTTCTTGACTCCAATCAGACTTTGGATTTTTAATAGCAGTTTCTCCGTATTTTAGTTTTATCGCCTTTTCTAATCTTACGATATAGTCTAGATCGTCGCTCATTTTTGGACCTCAACAGCAGCATAAAAAATAACAATAGAAGTAATAATACCAACAGCAACTCCTCCTCCAAACCACCAATTTGCATTGTCATTTGGATTTTTTAAAGCAAGAGCATGTAACCTCTTTATCTCTTGTTCTTTAATGTCAACAAACGAGCTATGCTGCGCCCTAAGTGAGTCAAGCGTAGCTTGAACGTTTGCCATTTCCAAAGCATGTTTTGCTTCCATCTTCTCAAGCTCAAATTTAATTTTAAGATTACATTCAATTTTTTTGTGCTCCTCTTCGGCTATTAACCTAGCCGCGAACGTCTCGTCAAACAATACCCCGCTGTAAGGTGCCGGTTGACCTTCTTTTAAACTAGCGACCCTGCCAGTCTCGTTTGCCATTACGCTGCATGGTGTCAGCAAAATAAGCAGACTCGCAAACAACGAAATTATTTTTATTTTTAAACTATGGTACATAGGTGGCCCCAAATTTTTTACTTATTTCTTTGGCAAGACCGTCTGTGTCATCATGATATTTTTCGACAATCTTTTTTAAAGCTCTTTTTTTAGACTCACTTAGCTTCTTTTCTTCTTCAGCGTATCTACTCTCTATATCATTCAAGACTTCATGATATTTTTTAAGTGCTTCATCTCTTTTGCTTAGTTCTTCCGCGTGTGCCTTTTTTAAAGCACTCATTTGCTTTTCATAGCTTTCAACAGTTGTTGACAAAATTTTTACCGCCGCGTCGCTTTTTTTTCTAAATACAAAAAATAACACAACAGTATACAACAAGACAGCAGGGATGTACCAATAATTTTTCGTCCATATCCATATTTTTTTAATTACTAAAATTGTATTAAGAGGCATTAGTTTTTTCATATCCTTGTACAACAAAGCAGTGCTCTACTAAAGCACTCACTTGCCATGTCTCCAGGTTGATGCTATGTCAACTAGCGCCTCAGATCCAATATAAACAAGCGCAACAGCAACCCAATCTTCCGATGCAAGATTACCCGTCAATGCAAGACCAGTAGCGGTTAGCCAGACCAGTAGTTTTCTACTAGTTACTTTAGCTAGCATTCTATCTAGTATTTCTTTAGTTTGTTCACTCATAATCAAACCCTCCTCTTTAATTAGTTGACACTTCCGCTTGGTATCTCTTTTCCAGTTTTCAAAATTTTCAAGTTTTTATCAAGAATCGCCCAACCAATCGCCTCCCTGGCCTTAGCTCGATAAAGAATATCTAATGACATCTCACGAAGATCAGAAAAGGGATCAGACGTTCCCCAATTGCCGATATGAAATATTCTTCCGTCCGACATTCTACAAAGACACATAGCGTGGCCAATAATCTTTCCATCTCCAGTTAGCCATGAAAAAAGAAAAATTCTGGGGTGGTAATTTTTATCTATGGCATTTGCGGCCCACACTGAAAACTCATCGCAATCAAGAGGCAAATCAAGTTGTCCACTTTTTACCTTTATTCTAGGTCCAAACTTGTAAATATTTTCTCTACTTTCATTTATGATGTGTTGTACATAATTAGGGGTGCCACAAACATCGAATAATTCTCTCCACCTGTCCGGCTTCCACTCTAGCATATCTAAAGCGTCTTGCACTTTAGTTAGCGTTTGGTTTTCTTCTACCACTACATTACTGTACTTTGAGTGCCACAAGATGCGATACAGCTTGCTCCAAGTTACCCAATAGTAAATGGCGGGCTTATAAAATAATTTCGCTATTCTTTTTTTTATTTGCTGCCACGCAGCGATAAACAATTTCATTAGTAACTCCTAAAAACTTGTGTGGGCATAACCATCGTGATCTTTTTCAATAATTATTTGTTTATCAACAACATCTTTCAAAGTGTCAAGATGGGAGATTAATAAGACTGTCTTGAATTCAGATTTTATCATTTCTAGTAATCTAACAAACCCTTCCATGTGTTCTTCGTCTAGCGCAGTTGCTGGCTCATCCAGAATAAATACATCGCCAACAGGTAAAGTGCTAATTTTTATCAAGGCTAGTCTTATTGCCATAGAGGCAATTGTCTTCTCTGCCCCCGAACCCATTTCAATGGGCCGAGGTTCAAATTTTGGATGCTTAATCATAATGTCTAGTTTTCTTCCGTCCTCTTCAAAGAACACTTCAAAATTAACTATATTTGCTAAAATCTTCGAAACTTCTTCGTTAATAATAGGCAGTCTCTTTTTAATAATATCATAAGAGATTCCGTTGCTATGCATGCACTTTAAATACAGTTCATAAGAAGTATATTCTTTTTGTAGTGCATCAAGCTCTTCTTGTCTGTCCTCTAAGTTTTTTACTTTTTGTTCTAAGGAGCCATGGTTTTTAAACAGAAGAAGCAACTCCTCTTGCGCTGCGGCGAGATCTTCTTCGTTTAGGCTGATATCTTCCTGGACCTTGTCTTTTGTTTGGACAATCGTTTCAAGTTGTTTTATTGATTCCTCATTGTCTTCATATTTCTTTTTCTTTTCTTGTAAATCGTTATGAGACCTCATCGCGTCTAAAAGAGATGATTTGTTTTTTTCTAGCAAAATTTTACTTTCTCCAGAGCGCTCAGTAACTTCTTTCCTCTTCTTGATCAAATCATTGTACTTTTTTAAATATGTTTTAACCGCGTCAGGCTCCAAGCTATCCACTTCTTCACTTATAACAGTTTTAGAAATGGTTAGATCTTTAGCTTGGACTCGGATTGCTCCAAGGCTTTCCTTTGCCTGGTAAGCGTCTTTGATAAATTTGCAATGAGAAAATTCAGATCCACAGGGAACCTCTGACAAAAGCTTTACTTTGTTTGCTTCTGTCGTCTCCTTTTGCTCTAGCAACTCTATTTCTTTTTCAAGAGAGGACAGTTCTCTAAGTTTGACATCTATTTCTTGCAGCTTCTCTTCGTATGAATCAATGTCAATCTTTTGTAAATGTTCCTCTATCTTAACAAGAACCTGTTCGTCGTTCTGTACCGACTCCTCTAAGTCATAGTTTGATTTTTTTATAGAACTTATCTTAGATTCCACCAATTGCAAGTCTCTAGTTATATCTTTTATGCTGAGCAGTTCTTGTTGCGAAGAGTCCAGCTTACCACTTATCTCTTCCATAGTTTCCTTAAGAGATTTAGCGCGATCTTTTAAATTTTCTACTTGCTGCTTTTTTCTATCTAATTCTATTTCACTGTAAGTTAAATGACTTTTTGCTTCGGCCAGTTCTCCAATGAAATCATGATCTTTTAATTTGTTTAATGCTCCCTTGATATCAGCAGAGTCTTCTTTGGCTAGCTTAAACTTTTTATCAAATATATCCAAGTCCAGAAACTTAGCCAGGATCTCTTTTCTTTTTGTAGACCCCTCACCAATAAAAGATAGTGACCCCAACTGCGATGCCAGCGAAGTAAGTAAAAACTCATCTATATCCCCGAATGCTCGGCGGATATTTTTATCGGTCTCGTTTCTATCGATACCATTCATCTCGATTACTTCACGAGTCGTCTTGTTCTTTTTACTAAAAGATACATCGGTCTTTGCTTCGACTGTTTCTTTACCTCGAAGCTTTTTCCTATACTTCTCCGATTCTCTTACAATAGTATAGGTATCTTTTCCGATATCTATTTCTACTTTGCCATAACAAGAATCCTCATTTTGATTTATAACATTAAGATTTTTTCTGTTGTTTTTTGACGTAGTGTTAAAGACCGTGTAAAGAAGGCCGTCAACGATACTAGACTTGCCGGAATAGTTTTTACCGAATATTCCCACAAGTCCTCTAAGTCTTGTAAAGTTTATCTCGTTTTTGGCTCCGTAATTAAAAAGGTTGTCCCACTTAAACTTTTTTAATTTCCACTTAACATTTCTAACCACCTCTTCTGTCTGCTCTGCTGCGACATTATATCTTTTATTTAAACTAAAGACCTCCTTCAAAGTCTCTGGTTCTGTTTGATAGTCTTTTAAGAACTCTTCAATGATTTCTTCTTGTACTGATATATCTCTCAGATCCTCGTGAATAATATGATCTGTTATTTCTTCAGCAGAGGGTTCAACATCACCCTTATTTACAAAAGTGACAGACTCAGGTTTAAACCTAGTTTTGCAAACATCAATAGCGCGGCGCATCTTTTCTAATGTCAAGCTATAGCTAGCTATTAGTCTAATCCTAGCATCCGGCGGAATTTGTAAATCGTTTGAAATTTTGCCCTTGCTATCTAGTTCAATTGTAACAAATGGCTTAGGGTTTTTGAATGCGTAATGCTTAACTTTGAAGTTTTCTTTACTATCAATATCCCAAATCAAAAAGCCCTTATCGTCAGACTCTGCAAAGTTTTGCTGAACCGTGCTGCCGCAATATCTTACTCTGCCTTCTGTGTCTAAGATTTGATTGGTCCGATGGATGTCTCCAAGAAACGCAAAGTCAAACCCTTCAAAGATATCTATCGGATGGTCTCCATGATCTAACAAAAAGTTAATATCGGTCATCGCCCCTTTGATACAGCCATGATAGAGAGCTATATTCACTCTATCTAAGTCACTAGGCTCTACCCAATTGTCCTCATCGAAAATAGAAAGGGCGTTCAAAGCGAACTGTTCGTTAAGAACTACCTCTTGCGCCTCCCTCAGCAAGTGTAAGTTTGCATGATCTAGGGACTCAACAATAGGACTAATAGAATCTAGTCTACTACTATTTTTAAGATTGCCATCGTGATTGCCTAATATAATATATGTTGGGGCAATGTCTGCTAGATTCTTGAAGAAGTCCGAGCACATCTGTACAAACTCAGGAGATATTTGTGTCTTTGTGTGTGCGATATCTCCACAATGCACAATTGCGTCAGGCTTTAGCCTTCTAAGCTTTTTGTACATTTGTTCAAATACCACACGATATTCTTTGTGGTATTTCAAATTTCTAATATGGGTATCTCCAAAATGAGCAAACCTCATACAACCTCCATGATTGTGCTGGGTAGACTATACAGCACCTAAGACGTTATGTCAAGAAAACTAATTCCGAGCCTTTTGTAGGGCTGCTTTGCGCATGGCGGCAAATTGCATAGAGCCCTGTCCCATATGGCCTAGTGTCTTTTGGATCAAATCCGCAGCAGCCGAAGCATCTTTAAGGGCTCTTCTGGCAGCGGGGCTCTCTTCACTTTGTAGAACTTTCTCAACATTTCCAAGTAAATATAGAGCATCATTTACAGCATCAATGTCTTCAGGCATTGCAGTGCCGGTGTAAAGAGATTCATTGATCTCCTCTTCATCACCTTGCTCGCCAAATATAGCACTGTCCGATATTGGACGAGGGCTCTTAAAAGAAAAGCCTATTTTGCTTCCAAATACCACTTCTTCTATTTCCTCTTTAATGATTTGTTTAAGTTTTGATTTTGTTATCTTCATTGAGAGGTCTCCTACGCATTTTGGATCTTCCTCAATAAATAGTTGGAGGGGTTAATAAACTCCGCGCTTTTCTTACGAGTGTATAACTCTTCCTTTGGCATGTCTCCAATATCTTGGTATGGATAAACATCCATTTTTCTAACTTCTATACCATAATCTAGTAGATCTTTAATTAGTCTCATAGCTTTTTTTTCTGCGTCCGGGTCCAAAGCTACCAGTACCGGTGTGTCGTTTTCTACAATTTTTGTAAAAAGCTTAGAGTCTTGTCTTAGCGTCGACCCTAAAATAGGCACCGAATTCTTGCCCGCTTTTATAGCATCAAAAACTCCTTCAACAATCATCAGTTCCTCATCCCATTCGAGATAAAGCTCATTAAAAATAATGTCTTTGCTCACAGGGGGATTTTTATATTTCATGTAATCTTGCGTGTACGTTCTTGCAATAAAGTAGTTACAATATCCGTCTTCATCGAAAGAAGGCAAAATAATTCTATTTTTGTAGTCCCCTTCACTACAATAGCCTATCTTCCAATGAAGAATATCTTCCTGTCCTATCTCCCTGCTATTTAGATACGCTCGGGCTGGGCTGCATGCATAGGACCTTTTAGAGGAAGTTAAAGTTTTAAAAGGTGTCGGCAAATCTATTCTTTGCGGAATACTTAGCGACCTCTCTTCATTGAACAAGTCCTTTGAAAAATCACTTACGTCAACAAAGTCGCCAAAAGACCTCCATTCGCTCTTTTGAGGATATGTGCCATATTTTCTAACTATTCTATATATGCTCAGGCCAGACCAGTCACATATCCAGCATTTAAAAGCATCTTTGCCTATGTTTACCGATAGCTTCCTCTTGTGATGTTCACAGGCTGGGCAGTGAAATAAAAGCTCGCTACCCGACCGATAGAATGAACCCAGTATATTGCCGAGTATTTTTAGCTTTTTCCTGTCTGACATAGAATATAACCCGCTTTTGCAATCACCAAAGCGTCAGCACGATCAAAAGCTTCAGGCCTGGGATTGCCGTGACGAGTGTATTCTACCGGGAAGCTTGGTTCTGTGTCAAGGAGAAACTCCATAACGCAATCCTTGCCCTTTTTTCCTCTCGGAACCTTGATACCACACGCTTTTCTAGCCGAAGTGACTCCAATAAATTCAGGCGTGACTCCGAAAACTTCATATATCAGCCATGATATCATTCCGTTAAATTTCGCTAGCTTTGTGATGGTGCCAGCAGAAGACATCCCAGAACTAAGAAACATTAAAGATTGTTCTATAAAAATCTTCTCTATCTTAGTTTGGCCCAATTCAGCTTTTAATTCAAGAGCCAGGTTATGTATAATCTTTGCCTTTTCAAAAAGATCCTTAGATTTTTTTGTATTCCAAGAAAGTGTTGAAAAGTAAGTCCCGTCTTCTCTTAGCAGAGCAACACCCGTAATGCTAGTTGATATATCCAAGCCAAGTATCATTAAAAAAGAATACCACAATTAGACATCTAGTTTAAGCCTAAATGTTAATTCGTCCTTTTCTCTCTTGCGAACAGGTGTTGCCAGTTTAGCCACTCCAATTAGATTGTCGAAATCATCGTATATTCCGATTTTAGATATATAAGTTGTACCTTCATAAGAAGCAGAATGGCTCGAAAAAGAACTGCTATTTATAGCCGTCGATTCAATATTTGGATTCTGTATAAAGGTCGCGCTTCCGGTAGTCACTCCAGAACCAGAATTGAAACTGCCAGATGTAAAATTATACTTAACAAATGTAGGATTGTTAGAGTGATTCAATTCTCCTTTAGGAGCCAGTGCCTCCATTGTAATTGTGGGGATGTAATTAATTCCCTCAAACTCCATGTGATAGCTAGCTGTTGCTGCGGAAGATCCCGTTGGGCCTAAAAGGCCAAAATATTTCCATGCCGGGGCTCTCCACTCGGCAGATGGGCCAAGAAAAGACCCAATGACGGCTGTGTTGGTTGGATCCCAACTACCGGTTAAAGTAATAATTCCTTCATTGTATAAAACAACGCCAGCAACACTACCAGAGCCGCCGCTTCCATCAGGGCCAACTTGAACAAGTTCTCCATTTTGCCTTTCATCTTTCAGTTCTCCTATAAGAGTACCAGTAATATAAAATCTTAGTCTTACACTGCCCTTGTTTATCGATGATCCATAAAATATAGAAGGTATATTAATAAAAGACATAGCTTGCTTGTCTTTTTCCCAGCCTGTGTCATTTCCATTGCTACTAGAGAACTGGTAATGTTGGCTAAGTATCGTATAATTATTAAACGTGTTTCGTAGTGCTTCTATGTATCTTGTTGTGCTCGGAGACGCCAATTCTTTGTATCCCCTTGTATCGTTTCCGTTGGCGACCGATGAAGTTGCGTTGTTGTCCGCGACGGCGAATCCATTACTAGCCGAAAGAAAATCAATTGAAATACTAGCGCTCAACGGGTATTGCGCAGAAAAGATTGTGCCATAATCTGATTGGTTAAAAGAACTAGTTGTAACGGTTTTAAACGACTCAAGCTCTCCACTCTTAATTATTGACGCTGTTACGGTACTAAGAAAGGGCCTATCAACATTCATTTCGTACAGACTAATAGAGCCGCTACTTAAATCGGCACTATTACCCAAATGAAGAACTATACCATCGGCACTTCCTGCACCTCCAGGATATAGCTCTCCTTTAAATCTCTGCTCGTTATTTAAGAAGATGTTGCTTGCAGTTATCCAAAATTCGTTTTTAGGAAACGTTTTTAGTCTTGAATAAAACAGATCATCTTTTCCAAACCTATAATAAGACACACCAGAATCCTTTTAATATAAATAGTATTCGTGTCTAATTTAGTAATCTAAGCGGACTTTTAACGTCATCTCGTTATTTGGGGTCTTCTTAAGAGGCTCGGACAGTTTAGCGACAGCCATCAATTCGTTGTCAGCCGAATACAAACCAACAGTGGTAGCGTAAGCAACAGGTACATCCAAATTATTTTCTTTAACAAATACCTTACTAGCACTTAAATAAGTTGGATTAGAGCTATAATTAAACTCATTATGATTTGCTCTACAGAAATAAATTGTAGAATTCAATTCAGTTGTATTATTAAAAGATATATTATGCACTCTATGCCTTAAGCAGTCCGCTGCTTGTCTAATTGTAGAGCCGGTAAGCACACCTGTTATATGAAGTATTGTCTGATTGTTGTTAGAATCTTCATTGGCCACGGATCCGGTAAAGTCCGAAGATGCCGAAAAGTTACTAAAGACTGAGGAAGTCAACACTGCAATTCCTGCTTGATAATAAATCAGGCCTTTTGGATTAGTGGTGTACTGTTGATACAAGATGCCATATTCTCCTGCTGGAGAATTAATACGATAGTCTGTGCTAGCACTAGCATCCACAAGAGTCATCAAAGAACTGGCCAAAGATCCAATGGGAGTCGCGCCGCCAGTTAAAAATTGCAGGCTTGTCTCTCCCTTCTTGATCTCATCTTTCGTAAGAAGTCTAGAAAAATTGAGGAAAACACAACTTGTTAGCTTTGTTCCTCCGCCAGTGATATCTCCATCCTCGTCAAAAAGCTGGATAGCTCCGGTCACATCATTACCCATAAGCACTTGTGCCATTTGGTTATAAATATTTCTCTTCTTTTCGTGCTGAGTATTCGTAGAGGCCGCTATCGCTGAGCCAGACGAATATCCAACCGTAATATCAAAAATGTGGTTTGCAGAAGAACTTAAATATGGATAGTCATAGACCGACTGGAACATGCCATGAGAATAGTTCTTAATATTTTCCTCATTTGGAAAAGCTGTTGCTGTTCCATTTACCCCGTAGGTTCCAGATACTAGCGTACCTGTAAGAGGTATATTTTCGTGCAATAGCGTTCTTGTAGTGGTTACGTCATCTGCTGTAATGTTTTTAAAAGATGTTCCCATAGTTGTTTCCTACTTTATTGTTTATGCCTTTTTCAAAAGCTTGATTGGAATGTCAATTCTATAGCCCGTTGCCACTCCGATTACTCTAACTGTGGTGTCAATCACTCTGTATTCTTGGCCTCCGACTGACAGGTTAGTAGCGTTGCCAATCAAGTCATAGAGGTACGTTGATGTATTAAGATTGATTGAGGATTTCAATGAAAATCTTAATATCGTACCCCTGGGTCCTGATATTCCAAAATCATTAGTTGTGCCGGAGTCTGTAGCTTTTGGACTAGCTATAGTAACATACGAAGCATCAGTCCCTGATGACAGATAATAATTAGCAATACTATCGTCATCTATAAAAGACGGAGTAGCGACTAAGCTACCGTCTGGGCTTATTAGTTGCATCAGCCTGTTATCTAGTTGGATTTGATATTGATCCTCTCTTAAATCAATATCAAGCGCCGTTGTCGCCGGTAACTCAGTAGTGTCAAGGCCTTGATCTAGCCTGATGAACTTGGCCCCATCTGGTGTCGCGCCTTTTAAAACACCCTCCAAGGTACTGAACTTGGCTGCTATAGAATCTTGTGTATCAACATCGACGCCAACAATAAATCCCTGTGAGTCCATATAGGCAGCATTAGGTATGTTTGGTTGCACCACAGTATTCAAGCGTACCACCGGCAAATAAAACAAATCGTTCGATTGATAAGACGTTAGCTTAGAGTGCATCAAGGACGTGTTGTTGGTAAAGGATTCAAGAACCGGTGTTTGCATAATCTGTAAATCATAGTATGCACTCCCACTTGGATGTGCGCCATCAGGATGATTTGAGTTCCTGTAAAGCTGATAATTGATCTCATCGTCGCCTAAAGCAAATTTAGTAATTTTAAAACCGCCCCTTGCGATTCTAAATCTTCCTGTGTCGGTTAAGACAGCATCGAGTATGATATCTCCTGAATTGTCTAAGAATCCCATCTATTGTCTCCTTGCATAATAATTAGCATTTAAATTTAATTTATACCCTATGTATCCGAAAATAAAGTTCTTATCCTCTATAAGGATCGTTGGCGGAGCCTCCTTGTTGAGGAAGAGGTAGTGACTTTGGTTCCATGGTGGGCGGATTCGGCGTGCTCGGCATGGCGTCTGTATTGGTCTCTGCTCCCGCGTCTCCTAGAGAGATCGGAACAATACTAGGCGGAATTTCAATCACTGGCTTGTTCTCTGCAACAACTCCTGTCTCTGCTGTGTCTGGAAAATCCCATTTGCTTGTATCAAAAGCAAGAGCTAGATCGAAGTTGGGCTCAAGAGAGCCGGAATAAAATTGATAATTGTTAAATGCATATTTCGGTAAAAACTCTTTTTGAGAGATATTAATTTTATCCAAATCTTTCTTGTTTTCATTTACTTGATTAAATCGTACATTAAAGTCTATCATCTTATTAGTTTTTCTAGATGTCAGTCTAACCTTAAACCTTTTATCAAACACTGATTTGTTATTTACTCCTAGTGTTGGGTTTTCTGGGTCTGCATTGGATGATATTTTTATTTGGTTTCTCGCCGGTTCTATGTATAGTGCCTTTCTTCCCGATTTAGTTCTAGTTCTGTTACTTTTCATATTCATCGGATATTCTTCTATCAATGGATATATAAGTCCCTTTTCGTCAACTAGTTCTACGGAAAAAACAGGACATGGATTTGAATATCTGCCATGAGCATCTATAGACTTAGCAGTATAATAATATCGCACATTTGGCGAAATATTGTCTTTTATGCTAGACCCCAGCGCCGCGTTTACATCAAAAACTATAGCATCATTAAAATCAGAGTATTTTTTAGGAGCCACATCTAATCTATAAATTCTGTACCCACTGATACTATCGTCAGAGGAAAACCTCAACATCCCTGATGGCGTATTATTAAAGTAAATATCCGAAGGGTCATATTCATACGATTCTTGTTCGTCATCTCTAATTGAAATTGGGAATTGAAAAACGTCTCCTGCGCTCGCCTGCATATTGATTAAAACTTGATTATTAACGTTTTGGTATGGTCTTATCTCCATATATGGAGCAGTTGGTGGATTATTTTTTATCAATGTAGGCAAAAATACCCCACCTTTGTCTTCCCAATCTATTCCGTGAAACGGCACTTTAAATATTTTATATGATGGTCTGGACTGGTAGGTTATGTCAAAAGCATCCACTATTGTATCTTGTGTTTCATCTAGCTGTTCTATAGCTTTATCTTTTACACTAGTTTCTTCAATTTTAGAACACCTATACTCCGTTCCATATACCAAAACATATGCAAAAATTTGATAAACATATCTTTTACCGAATTTTACTTGAGTATCTACATATCGAACGTACTCGTCTGTGCTCTCTTGTCCCGCTAGTGGTGGAGGGGTCAAAAAGAACCTTTGGACTATATTGCTTCGGTTAATCGGAATTCTTCTTCCTCGATCATCTTTTTGAACTTCATATTTTTCAATCCCAAAAAACAATGTCTCTACAAAACATTTCTTACCCTCTATGATATCTCTAAAGTCCCTTCTAACAATTTTTAAATTCGGAGTTTCATAAAGCTCCTTGTGAGTTTTAATTGTCATTGGAAAATCAATAGTTACTTCTTCTCCTCTAGGTAAGAAAAAATCTTCGTCTGTATCGGAAAAAAAAGTTTTCGATGTTCTTTTCATAATCCCAGTGTAGTTATCAACAATTGTACCAGAAGAATTAACACTGTCTGCATTGAGAACTAATTGAACAACGTCCTCTAAATTTACAGAGTGAAGCTTTGTATGGTTCGTTCTGTGTCCGTATTGTTCTTTTTGTAAAATACTCGCTTGCCTAACAAAATTAGGTGTTTTGGCACTAGGAGATATAACCGTTGGGTCGTTTTCTTGTTCATTTATTGGCGTTGGACCGCCGCTAATAATATCAATTGCGTCCACCGTGGCTCTCATAAACGGATCTGCAAAGTTCATTGACATTATTTTTTGCATTAGGCCCGCCTGGGTATTAGACCCAACGCTTTTGGAAGATAGCAGCGATTCAAGAGAATTCCCATTTTGTGCCAATGGATGAAATGCTGTCTCTACCGGATACCTAAATTTAATTTCCACGCTCATCGGAAATGCAGCGCCAGGATTTGATAGTTTAGTATTTTTCTGTCCAATATTCAAAGAATTTCTAAGTGTAAAGTCCATATCTCCAAAGTATTGTTCAATTTCAGAGTTGTTAAAAGAAAAATAATCAAACACGGCATTGTTTAAAAGCGAGTTAAGTGCGTCTGGAGAAAGGGTACTGGCTTTTTGTTTGTGCAATGCATTATCTAGTTCGGACTGTATGTGTCCACTTTCGGCCAAAAATCTATTCCTATTTTTAGCGACTTGGCTTAAAACTTCATAGCCACTAGCCTCATCTACAGTATTATTTTTTTCCTCTTGTAGCGCCTGCTGTTGATACGCTGATGCCGCTTTTGACCACTCCCTCAAATAATCAATTACAGATCCATCTCTTATCAAAGAAAAAGAAATCTTGCCGCCTAAACTAGTGTAGTCTACATAATCTGCTCCATACAGCTTTTCAAACACTTGAATAGAATTTATGACATTTTTTGTGGTATCAAGTATGGGCGTGATTTTTTCACTCCCACCACCGGCAGTCACATTTGAGTAAAAGTCATTATCAAGAACAAAGTTTGCATATTCATAATCGTAAGGGCTCGGCAAGATGTGTTCTACTCTGTCTCCGGAAGTCTTTAAAGCAAGACTAAGGCCATTTACGCTAGATATGCTAGTGCTTGAATCACTCAAGCCGATAACAGCGTCTTCGTATTCTTTCAAATAATAATGGTAGCGAAACTTGACATCAGCGTCTAGCGCTTGCGTTGTTATATTTGCGGCAGCAAGGCCATCTTTTGAATATGGTGTAGAATATTCAAAAGAGTGATCTTCAATAAATGGCGCGTCTTCTTTAATAGTTGCAGAGAAACCAAAGGTTTCTGCACTTCCCTCCGAATTAGCAAGCTCTATAATATCTTCTAAAGTAACCAGGCCTTGCGTTGCTTTTTCTGGATCGGCCTGTCCGTTTATATTTCCTATATTCATATTATAGCCACCCTGCGTGACCGTTGCTAAATCATAGGGAAGCTTGTACTTGTTCTGGTCTTCTATTAAAGAGCTAGCTAAAACTTTGCCTTCACTATCCAGTTCATAAGAAAGCCATTTTTGTCTCAAAGATAAAGTAAATTTTTCTTCTAAATTAGATATTAATCCATTATTAAAATTAAAAAATTGATCGGAAACTACGTTTACATCGCTACCATAGCTATAAAATCTCCAGTAGTCAGACTGTATTTCTGAAAGACTCTGTGCGCTATACACTGCCTCATCAAGAGAAAAGTTTTTATACACAAGCTTTTCCATGTATTCACCAACAATGCTCGAACCTTCAAGACCATTGTTTAGCGGTGGTAAATCAATTTCTTCGATCTGCTGGAGTCCGAAAGGACTAGGATCATAATAATACGATCTAAATTCTATCCTTAGCGGTTCTCTAACAATTCCTCCGCAAGCGTCTATGTTGTAGTAGCAATTTTTTTTAGAAAATTTTATTGAACTCATTTATTTTGCTTTAAACAGTGAAAGTATCTTCTGGCATGATTTTAATTCCGCCGCCCATCAAATCGCTGTCGTCTCCATTTATTGTGCTGTTTATAGTACTCAACATTTCGTCCTGCTTTGAAAAGGCACTTTGAAGTGATTGCACTTGTGCTTGATTAAAGTTTTCATTTGTAATTTTAAAATACTCATCATAAATAGGCAGTTGTAACAAATTGATTTTTTTGATATTGAACTCCGGCAATTCATAGCTTCTAATTCTACATAGAGTGTTTTCAATTGCGTTGGAGGAGACCCTAGTCAAATCTAGCGGTGCCCACAACTCTTTGCTGACATTGGGGGTGCCGGACTCGTCAAGCTCGTATCCAGAAAGATACTCAATTATAACTAAATTTTTATACAATAATGCATAAGCGCCAAAGTTTTTAGCACTATTCAGCGCCGTGTCATTGTTGCCTAGATTATTTTTTTTCACTAAATTAGAATTGACCATGTTAAACATCAAAGATTTAACTTGATTTGGTAACAATCTAGTGGATTTTGCTACCTGATCTTTTGAGCTATCCACAGAAAATCCTGGCTTTGCTATAGCAGAATCGGAACTGTTAATATCATAATAAGACATACTATCTTCACTATAGTCTAGATCAGAATTTGCAGCAACAGAGAACATAAATAAAGATTCTTTTGATTTTTTTATTTTTAACTCATCTTTTTTAATATTTGAAAAAGATTTTTTAGTTTTAGAATCATTAGTAAAAATTTTAAATTCTTTCTTTTTTTCTAAGCTTGTTGCCGTAACAACAACACTACCATCAGAAAAAAGATCTTTTATATAAGCATCTATTGATTTCTTTTCATCATTGATTTTATTTAAAGATATTTTGTTTGTTTTATTATATTTTATAATTTTAGATACGACTTCATTGTATTGGTCCAAATTTATTTTTGCGACATTAACATTTAAATTATCAAACAATGGCTTGTCATCATAAGAATTAAAAATTATAGATTGTGTTTTCTTCTCCCCTCCGGGTGTTTGTTTTTGTTTTATTTTTACTTGAGACATTTTTATCAGTGCAGGTGTCAAAAAAGTATATTTAGTTCTTTCTATAGAGTCATTAGGATTTATTGTTTCTCCCGAATCTTGTGGAATTAGCGTGTTTGAGAACGCCCCATCATCATCGGCTGAGTCTTGGACAAAGTACTTTTCGGTCTCTAAGTTGATTCTTTCTAAAAATTCTTGCTTGCTTAGATTTCTACTCGGACCATAATTTATTCCTACCTCTGCTGCTTTCCCGGCTACGGTTGATAGTTTTTGTGCAGATGATAAATATTCGTATCCGTAATATGTTGAATCGGCACCTATTATATCTTTAAAAAAATGAGAAAATTTAATTTCTTTAGTGCTCTTTAAAGACTTGTTGTTGGATTTTTGTGGTGTACCAGTTGAGTTCCCAGGCTTTTTTGATAGATAAGAATTAGAATATGATTGTAATTTACTTGTAGTCGTGTCAATAATATTGATTAATTTTTCTATTCCATCGGGATTTCCAGAGATGGGTAAAGAAATATTTTTAAGAAAACTAACTACATTCTGTATGTCAAGAGACTTGTTGCCAATAGACAAGACAACCATTAGATCCATAATCGAATCTTTAATAATTTTACTATTAGATTCAGTATTTATAAATTCAGGACTATAACATAATGACGAATAATTATACTCTTTTTCTGCATTTGATTTGAGAGCAAGTAAGTCCTTTACTCTTTTAGATAGCTGCTTCAATAGTACTTTTATTTTTGAACTAGTTAGATCTATAATAGTTCCTTCGACTCCATACTGATACTTTGCACCTTCGGCTTGTTCTAGCTCATCATGAAAATCAAAAGTTTTTACAAAATTGTTTAGCTTTACATCATTGAACATGGTTGTCACTGTAGAGAACTTATTGTCTGTGTTCCCTGTCCCGAAGGCTTTATTAGGGTTTTTATATTCTCTAACAACTTCTGTTGGGGATACTACAACAACTTCTCCATCATTTATTTCAACTTTTCTTCTGGTTATCTTTAATGAGGCCAAAGAAGCAAAGTCTTTAAGATCTAGCATGGAGTCGTCGAAATGATTTGAAAAAGATATGTAACTTTTTAATAAATTATTAGTATTCATAGAAAAGTAACCAGTCGTAGAATCGTAGTATGTTCTCGAAAAGTAACCTCTAGAGAATATAGATTTTTTAAAAGTGTCTCCAGCAAAATTAATTTTATTATACGAAACAGAATTTATTTCATTTAAAAGTCTAAAATCTTTTATTTTTGTATTTGGAATCCCAGTAGCACTCAAATATTGACTATTGCTAGAGTGCGATATGCCAGTCATCGGTCTATTCATATTTGCGCCCATAAAGTGGACTGCTCCCGACCAAACAACCCCGGATGCCTTTCCGGGTTGGTTCAAAATATACGCCGTAGCAGTTCTGCTGACTTGTCCTCCGTTGATCACAACTTCTCTTTTTATCAAAGAATTTCGCTTATCAAGTTTTGAAAACAATGTATTTGTAGAAGAAGCTTGATAAAGTTTACCAGTAATTTTTGGAATAAAGAAATATTCAAGAGTTTCAGGCTCTGCGCTATCAACGATAAACTCAAATTCCATCGGTATCTCGTATAAATTAGCTCCATTGTCTTTTCTTACAAAAAACTTCTGTAGCTGGGTCATATTAAACTTAAGCCCCATTGCGGCTAGGGACGTTTTAATATTTATAAGATGTTCTTTTTTATTTTTTTGATTAAATGTTTTTAATTCTTGGGAAGATACAATGGTTTTTTCAGTTAAGACCTCTGGAATTAACTCACTGTCTGTAATTTGCACTACTTTTAAATATAAATTTTGAGTTGTAGATTTCGTAAACCATTTAGCAAACTTATTTCCTCTATCTTTCAACACTACTTTAATATTTACTTTTGTTTGCTGTCCAAGATTAAATAAGCTAATCTCCTTGACGCCAAACTCCGGGAACGGTCCATTTCCTGCCGATGTCATTATAGCCATTAACAAATACTCCCTGGATCTTCCGTGTCATTTCCATATATATTTATTCTGTTAGGTGCAGGTGTAGCATCAGGCTTCAAAAGCTTATCGACACGAATATTTTTAAGCCTATCTTTATACTTTGCAAACAATCGACTGTCTATTTCTTCATCAACAAAAATATTCATAAAATATTCTACGTTATTTTCGCCTACCGGTTTAGAAGATATTTCTTCTTCTTCGGGCACATATAAGAATCCTGATTCTTTTTCGGCATCGCTTTGAGAAAAATATAGTCTCCTAAGCGTTTTTGACGCTGGGTCCTCGTCCCAATTAACAAGCGATGTTAATACACCAGCAGTAAATAATGTTCCTTGTACAGCGTGATCTTTTGTATAGACTTCAGTAAACCCAGTTTGATCTAATATGAACTGGTAATTGCTTGTAGCACCTATCTGTTTAAATGTGGCTACAATACCGCCCGAAACTGTATATTGCGTCTGGTTAAAGGATTGGATGCTTTTAGCAATTGATTCAGCCAAATCCGCGTTTGTAGTAACATCGCTAGTGCCTATTATGTTTGCAGTTGAATCAGCCTTCGCTACCGAAGTATCTATAGTGGCGCTGTATAGAACGCCATCGTATGTGGTAAATTTAAGGGTTTGTCCATTAGAAAGACTACCAACTCCACTAACTATGAACGTTGCGCTCGCTGGCTTTTCATTATTCTCCATTTCAAAAACTTCAATATCAAAATTTTCATTTTCGAAATAAGTATTTTTTTCATCTATTATTAAAAGTAAATAATCGTTTTTGATTCTCAACTTAAGACCATCTATCAATTGTTGCGTCTGTACAATATCTTCTTCAAGTAAATTTATAGTCTTTTTATCATCTAGGATTGCTCTAACATTAATATCTGCTGTAATTTGTGGTATCGACAAGTCTCCGTATGTGTAATATTTTGTATTGAAAGAGTCTAGCTCTTTGTTGCCTGGTGTAAAAGCAACTAAATTCATCGTTAGCGACCTAGTGTTTATTTCTTTTTGGTTTAAAGATAAAATATCCCATGCAGGCATTTTTTGATTTTTTAGTTCCATCGATCCTAAAGGCAGACCTTCATAATAAATATCGTGGTCAAAGACTCTCCTCGTTCCTCCCATTTCTATTGATTCAAATTGAGTTTCGAATATGGGATAATATTTTTTTTGAGATAGCGGCCATTGGTAATATTTTGTGATTATATACTTTGGGTCTTTGACTTCTGGCGGGGTCCCTGTGAGAGCCTTTTTATGGTATTCTTTAAGAGCTTTTTCAACATCAAAATTAGTTTCTACGGTAGTCTGAGACTCATAGCCGGACAGCGTATATGTCTTTTTAAATAGCCCTAGCCCCTCCTCCTTTTGTTTGGTAACAATATAATTCACTTTTGAAACCCAATCGCCAAATCCGTTTGGATAAAAAGGCCAATCAGTAAATTTAAATTCCTTCACGGCTGCAATTTTTGTTTCCATACCGATAGATTCAATTTTTTCTTCAAATCCAACATGATTTTGAACTGCCGCGCTCATCAAAAAGCTCTCTTCTCCTTCCTCTATCTCTCCTAAATTATAGGCACTGCCATAATTATATTGGGCTTTTCCTCTAACGGATTCCTTAATTCTAGTAGAGATGCCATTCTGCCTCTCAGCTACGGCCCCAGCAACACTAGTAGGATCTGTCGGTGTTGAGTATTGTGTATCATAAACGATGTCATCATCAAAAAAAGCGTACTTCTTCGGCTTGAACTTTCCTTTAGACAATAGCAGTTTGCCATATTGAGTTAGTTCAATATCTATAACTTCTTCTTTTCTATTGAAGAATGTCATTCTTTTTTGTCTCCCTCAATCTCAACAGCGGCCTCTATCTGTCCTAGCTCAACCAATGAGAAGAAATCGTATGGCCAGTTATAACTATGTTTGTAATCTTTTTCTGATGATTTGAACAAGAACTTAAATCTATCGTCGTCTTTAGAATCGGCAGTGATCTTGAAATAATTGTTTTCAGCCCTTCTCTTTACTTTAAACACCATCCATCTAGTTTCAGGCGGTAGCGGCATACCGCCAAAAAATTCATGCTTATTCATGGCATGTTCAATAGTAACGTCTTGCTTTTCTGCTGTTATTGAAATTTTAGGCATAACGCCTTGCCAAATGTCCGCCAAATCTCTTTGGTCCAATACATGATTAAATTCAAAGATATACATTGCAAATGGGTCTTTATCTAAATCTTTATCTGTAAAGTCTAGCTGCGGCGGTATTACATATTTTTGCATCTTTTCATACATGTCAGTAATACTAGTTTGTTGAATATTGTCTGCGCCATCTTCTGTGCTGCCTTTTTCTACTGCGATACCTTTAGATATTTTAAGCTCTGTTTGGTACCTATATTCATCTGTGTCTATCTTAAAGAACGACTTGCCAAGATACTCAACTGTATCTAGACCAGTAAGTTCCGGACTATCTACAAAGGGAATTGCCACGATCGCTTCCGATATTTTTTTGCTCTCCGCTATTTTTCCGACTCTCTCTTTACTAGTTTGAAAGCCAACCACTTCCAGTAGAGATTCTTGATCGCTGACATTCGAAAGCCCAGTAAATATTCCCGTTGTATCATCCGGTATTTTACCATAGCCAGCCCAGACGCCAACGCCTTCATCAACGCTGTAAGAGGCGGAAAAATTCAAGGCCGGACATTCCCACTTAGTTCCAATTGACCAAACATCAAAGGAGGAATCGCTAGGCGTTTCAAAAGTGTTGGGGAGATAGTTGCCATCTGGCCCCAAGCCTGTAGAATAATTTACTTTTTGAACCCTCGTTGTACCAAAAAGATTCATTGAGGCACTAATTTCCATTTTATTTCTTGTAACATTATCATTATATTGACCAGTGAGTGCGGGATTGGCATTTGTATACGATGCAGTCACGCCTGCTATAATCTCTTCTAAAGTATATTTTTTAGTTTCAAAACACTGAAATGTAAGCGTTGCCTGTGATAGTCCATAAAAATATGGTGGCGTGTGCGGCGCATACGCTGGATCATCGAATCCAGATAATACAGAGTTACTCTCCGAATGATAACTGCTCGACATTGGAGGTCCGTATAGTGCGCCCCTAGCGCGGCCCCTAATAGCAGACGCATCAGTGTTTTCACTTAGCTTCATGTCGTTTGTTTTATACATGTTGACTTTCATACCGTAGGTAGATCCGGACTTCATTGTTTTAAATTGGCTCTCTTGAGCAGAATAAAAATTTGTTAGCTGCTGGTCTTTTAAGAAGAACTTTACTGTTTCTCCTAAAAAGTTATGCATGGCTAATTCGAAGTTAGGCTTCTTTTCAAACATCCAGTTGGCATAAGGATAGGAACCTGTTGCACTAGGCTCTCCCAAAAAAATATTAGTTTGTGTTGCCGAAGAAGTTCCAAACGCTGTGACGTCTTTAATTGTCGGCGGGAGGTGCCTAACAATGTCTACTAGGCCTTCAAACGGGAATCTCATATCATAGTCATCACTATAGCCAATAAGCTGTTGTTGGATTGACGATGCTCCATTAGGATATGCGGTGCTACCAGTTTTAGCCTCAGTATAAAACGGAAAGTCGACAGCCACTGCCGACTTAATGCTATTAAACAATATTCCTGGTGCCACAAAAAGTCGGTTAATTGAATTTAAACGCTCCGTGTCTGGGTTATTTGAATTTTCATTTGATCCACTCAAATAAGGACCAAGGGATTGCGAAAGCAAGGAGGCTAACTGAAGAGTTCTGGTTGAAGGGTAAAATCCATTGTAGGGAAGAAGCTTTTTAACTCCTCTACAAGTCATTTTAATTCTACTTGGCTTGCCTATTTCTTCATTTATATGGTCTTCTTGAACAACATCAAAATATTTCATAAAATCAGAATTAGAATAGATATCAAAGAAATTGTCATTAAAGTCAGCAAATTCGCCATTCGCACTAGAGGTGTGTGCCGCTCCATCTAGACTAAGAAATTTATTGTTTGTTCCAATAAAAGAAGAGCTTTGATTGTTTAGATAAAAGTCCATATGATCTGATATTCTAAATTCCGGCAGTACCGCATAATCTTTCGCTATCCTTCTTATATCTTCCGAATAATCCTCATAGCTGTTAAACCAAGGATTTTTTCCTGCAAGGACATTTGTACGATAGCCCGGTGGTCTGATATAAGCATCAGCATAAACCTTGTGATTTATTGCTCTTCTATACATGGCAGCAGAAGCAGAGACGTGATAACCATACATAGGAGCGTTAAATCCGGACGGGAAGATACCGTCATCCACCGAGCCCGTGGGGTTAACAAATGGATAGTGTACAAGTTCTCCTACTGCTCCGTTTATATCGGACAGGTCTATTGGGAATCCGTTCAGACCGTCTATTTCAGAAACATCACCACAGTCTACGGGCCAAACACTAAGTATCCTACTCTGATTATTATATACTGTATATCCTTGGGAATTTAAAGCGGTGCCCGCTGTTCTTTCTCTTTGAAATAATGAATCTCGCCAAAAAGTCCTACGATTTATACGATCAAACCCATTCTCTCCTGTTCCAGGAAGTTCCGTATAGTTTTGTCGGCCTCTAATTTTTCCTAGATAGGCGTTGACGGAGCGTGGGTAAATTGTCTCTTTATATTCTAGAGATAATAATTCAGAGATAGGATTGTCGTCTCCCAAGTCTTTATTAGTATATATCTTGTACAGCTTATCATAAGGCTGTGTTGGCTTATTATTTTCTGCCCCCAATGCGTTGTTTAAGTCAACCGAAGCAAACTTGGATATATTGTTAGCATAACTGTGTTTAATATCAAAATTAGCCTCATTGCCATCGTAATCTTTTGTAGCAACCTTGTGTGTAATTGGTTTAAAACTAGTAATAACAGGCGGCTCTGTAAAAGAGGTCAGTTGCCGCACATTGGTCGCGCTATTGTGAGATACTTTTTCTTTTCCAGAAGCGCCCGACCACTTATATTTCGATTTAGCGAAGAAGTCATTCATTGCTGCAAAGGTGGAGATTCTATTATTTTTTACCATGTTCCTCACCAGCGGATTAGTTGAATTATTGATTTGCTTCCAGCTAACAAATCCATACGGACCATTTTGATGAAGTAGCAAGGCATTTAAAAGATCTGACGAGTTTAATGAAGCGATAGAAGTATTTAATGACGCCGTGCTCACAGCATTTGTCCCAGTTAATAATGGTGCGTTTATAAGAGTATTTAATCCAACAAAATCAACAACATGGCTGTCTACCGACGTCTGGCTTGCGCTCAAGAACTTAAACTGTGATATTTCGCCGCTAGAGCTTGATACGAAGCCTATTGGATTCGCAAATCCATAGGGCGCGCTGTTTATATCAAACATGGATGAAGTAATCCAATTATAGTTTCTATCGCTTTGAGGTATTTGATGTGTTACATTATCGTTATCAAATATAGCACCAGAAAGCACCGTTGGATTGACTGGCGGCATATAGCTTGTTTCTATAACAGTAACATTCTTTCTAGCGTTTCTATTAACTTTATGATAAGACGCTGTAACTAGTGGCGAATATGCATCTCCCGAAACAAAGCTGCCTGTTTGAATTCCATACAATAAAGAGTGCAAAGCTCCGCTAACGTTCAAAGCTGTTCTGACAGTCGAATTCCTATAATTTAGCTGGTTATATACCGAGTAAGTTTCAGACGCAGGGTCTAGATAACCTTTAGTGAGAACCTCTTTTCCGCCAGGCGACGAGAATCTCTCAGCTATAACTGTCTTATTGGAGCCGGTAGCTCTATCCGGCAATGCGAAATTTAAATTACCAGTAAGAGTAAACACTTCGGGGTATTGATTGCTTACACCCCCTAGTCCTGTAGATCCGGACTTAAACCACAGGTTATTGATATCTCGACCCGTAGTCATAACTAATTCGTAATTTCTTTCAAAATTACCCATAGTCCTAGTTGGTGTTGTAAAGTTTAAGTTACCAGTTATAGCAGAGCCGCTAGTTGCATAAAATGGCCTATTTGTAATATTGACAGGCCTTTTAACACCAGGCAGCCTTATTCTAGTGCCCCTAGCAAAGTTTGTGTTGATACTGTCGACAGGCACAACGGTAATTTGATTTGAAGCAAGAACGATATTGTAGCCTTCTGGCCTATTGTACGCCGTGTTAAAATTCCCAGCTTCGTCTAGTTTATTAGGAGCGACATTTCTATATTGGTACCCTCCTACAAATCTTTCTGTAAACGGCCCTTGCAGCGGAGTTTCGAATTCATTATTTGAAAAATCATTACCAAAGTTTATTTGTGTACTGCTTAAAGACACACCCAGCGAAGCCAGATACCCACCTAAAGAGGCCCCACTATCATATTCATAGCTCGCACTATAAAAAGCAAATGGTAAAACAGAGTCACTGCCGCTAGCAAGGTAAGCGTCTGGTTCGTTGTCGATATTGACTTCGACTATCTTTCTCTTGGTCAACAACTCTGTGGGAATAATTTCTTCTATATAAGTTTTTGTTGAATCCGATACATTAGAATTATTAATAACAAACTGTTTATTCGACGCAAAAGATAAAACCTTTGAAGCTATAGACATTCCTTTTTTATTCGTTGGCATTCTAACGCCACCGGCTATTTCTTTTGATTTTATGCTTGTGTTAAAAACAAACGGCTTGTTTTGCAAATCCTGGTTGCCGCTCTGATAAACAGTAAATAATTTTTGTCTAACAACATCTAATACAGCGTCACCAGTTTTCGCATACTTTGTTTTATCGACTTTATTCTTCCACCACAAAATATGAAAATCTTGGTCAGTACTTGGTGGGGAATTAAGCTTGGGTCCAGCCAAGAATGCATTCGGTTTTGCCGAAAAGCCTTCGTACTGTTCAACCAATAGTGGTGGGATGGCTATATTTCCGTCATTGCTAGTCGTGTCGAGATTAGGCTGCAACTGTCCCGATGATGCCGGTTCAGCAAATTTAGAATCAATTGTTGGAAATTTATTTCTGTACTTATTTCTTTCAAGAGCGTGGCTTTCAATAACTGTTTTGATCCCTCTGCTAACCCCAGAAGAGGCGGGAACTAGATTAAGAATCATGTCACCAAGTGCCTTATCTATCCATTTAAAATAATCAATAAACTTTTCTACGTCAGGAGTGTTCCCCAGTCTTTCAAAGAAAATTTGTTTTAAAAATGCTAGCCTTTTATAGTTCTGTCTATACCTCTCTTCTGTTCTTCCTATCAAAGCGCCATAGTCTCTAACAGAGGCAAAAAAGTTCATAATTTCTTCGGATAAATTATGATACATATTTTTTTCAATAGAAGTTATAAATTTTATTGGCTTCTGGTCTCTGTAAAGATTATCATCATCAAAAGATAAAATTGATACCATGTCTTCGGAATAAAGCAACTCAGGCAATTGTTTTTTAGAATCTTCTAGATATTCTACAGAAACAAATGAAGAAGTCGATGCGAGAAAGCCTCTACCAATTCCAGAGTTTGGCAAATTTACAACATTCCCAAGCCAACCATATTCTTCTTTAAGATCACTAGACCCAGAGGTTATATCATAAACAGCGAAGCCTCCGGCAGCGTCTGATCCGGTAACAAGCTCGAAATTCCAATCAAGAGCAAGAGTTTTTATTTTTGGAATAAAAACATTTGTTGATCCACTATTAGAGGTCGATCCTGTTTGAAAAACAAATGCATTATTTGCTGGCTGTCTAGTTCCGTAGTTGCTTGCATCTATTGCATGTGATTTAATCTCCTCATTGCTAAGATGAGACATCCATGCCTTTACTGAAGAAATCTTAGCGTCTGAATAAATACTGACAGAGCCGGTAAAATTAGTTACGCTAGCGCCTGCAAAAAGTCGTTTAGCTTGAGACATGAACCCTGTCCCATAAGCATTGCTGATTGACTCTGTAACATGAAATTCATTTTTTACGATGTCTTGTACTGTATTGACGCCATAAAATTCAACAACGTATGTGTCTGAAACGCCTATCGTTCTATTATCTAGTGTTGACTGTGGATACTTTGAAGGCGCGACCTTGACCGCAAAAGTCCAGCTTGAGTTGTCATACACATCATAAAAGACATCGGTTTCCAGCTTTCCACTAGACAACAACGAACTAGATAATTGAAAAAATGCGTGTCTCGTATCTTTTACGCTCTTAACAGAGCGGACTTCAAAAGCCCAATCGTCTCCAGCAGCATTGTGTGCCCAAGTTGTATCAGCAGGCGTGTCCTGGCGCGCGGAGTGTGCGCCAAAAATAGAGGATGTTAAGGGGTAATTACCCTCAAACTCAACCATGTCCGGATCCGGTATATACGGAAATAGTACTTCACTCTCAAATGTTGATCCAAATCCATTAGCTTCTTGCTGTAGCGTAGGATATCCAGAAGCCGACAAATACGCAGTGGAATCCGTAATTAAGGAAGATGTTTGTTGATAGACGACCGCGCTGTTTGCATCTAACGAACTAAAATCTATGAAAGTCTTTTTAATTGTTGAATCATAATATTCATCTTTAACATCAAAAGTTAGATTGTCGGCAAAAGTGTTAATTTTTATTAAATCTTCATTAATCCCAAAACAGTGCATCAAATTCCTAAGAGACTTTATGGTCCCCTTAGATTTCATTATTTGAGTCAAATTGTTGTAAATGTTCTTATATATTAAATTTTTAATATCATCCAGTGGCTGGGAATGGATCTTGTCTTCTCCCATTTGCAAGAACTTTTCTACTATTTCTGCATCTGCAAATAGGTTTTCAGTATTGAACCCGACTCCATCCAAAAGATTTCTACTAATAGATGATTCTTTATTTATCTCGCTTAAAGATCCGGATACATATCTAATATCTTTTATCTTATTTAATTCATCAATCATAATATGCAACTCATCAAAATAGCTGCCTATTATTTGTGTTAGCTGTTCAAGAGTTGGGTTTGTCTCCGACTCTTCTCTTATCCAAGATGGTAATGAATTAAATATGGAAGCATTGTTAGTAAGATCGTGTAGTTTACCTTCTTTTATTTTTGTTTCTATAAGAGATTGGACTTGTGGATGTTTTTCATAAATTATTGGGTCTTTAAATTCTGCTGCCGAGGCGCTTGCCTCTACAATTGCAGAATTTGTTGATCTCATATCCGTCAATAGCGCGCTGCTGTTGCTATACCCTGTCCAAGTGCCGTTTGTTACTCTTCCGGAATAATCCAAAACAACAGCATCTACGCTTGCTGTCTGGGTTATCCCCTCGTTAAACTTATAATAAACTCCAAGATCTACGGCGTTCCCATCTTCCGCAGAGCCGCTATAATAATATTTTATGTCGTCGGTATTTGTGCCGCCACCAATCTGTCTTTTCCAATATCTCCCAATTTGTTCAGGAGTTCTCTCTTTTCTCCAGAATCGGAACTCATCTAGAGATCCGCTTAAGGCTCCGTAGCCTTGCGTCGCAGCGTGGGATCCAGAAGGAGAAGCAACTAGGGCACCAATTTGTGCTACCATAGTTCCCGTTATTGAAGAAATAGACGATCCTGTAATTATTTCTTGGTTTAAAGCTCCATCTACATACAGCGTGGCTCTCATGTTGCTTCCCGTATTGGCGAAGCTAAGGGCATAATGGTGCCATGTTGAGCTTGTAACAGGAACATCCGTACCTATTGATATTAGTGTTTCTCCGCCAATCGTGGCAGGCTGTGGGTCAAAAACTCCTTGGGCATACTGTCCTGACCCGGACATCAAAGAAATGTACAATGAAGAACCAGATGGAACAGGATCGACACAAGTAACGACTTTTAGACGCCCATACCCAGGCTGCCCCGCGACATCAGCACCCCAAGAGCCACTACTCCAAAGATCAAAAATTACCTGTGTTGGTGATTCAACGCTCGAAGTGTATGGCACTTTTCTAAGCCAGAATTCTACTGTGAGTCCGTCAGTTCCATTAAACTCAAGATTAGATATTCTATTAATGTTAGAGTCATAATAGTTTGGCAAAGAATTAATAGAAGAGCTTGGCACAACTTCGCCACTCAGAGTCTCTGTTCCTCTAAGCTTACTAGGATGTGGACCACCTTTTAGAAAAATATACTGAGGATAGTCATTGTAGGCATACGGATGTGAGACACTAGTAAAATTGCCCGCTACAGTGCTCATCTCTCTAGACCCTAGAAAATTAATGTATCCATTTGTTCTAGGATATTGTTCTTCAAAAATATATTTGTCGATCAAAAGAGAGTTTTGATCCCATTCCATCTTTTCTCTTAAAGAACCATCATAGGGATATTCTTTGTAAATACGCTCTATTGAATCTTGGTAATATCTAGCAGCCAGGCCGTATCTAGCAAAGTTTTTAGGGTCAGAATAATCTACTTGAGGCAAGACTCTATTAGATTTTTTTAAATAAGTTGGCACAAAAGCGGAAGACTCCACTTCTTGCTCTAGGTCTTTTTTACTTTTTTTAGTCAATAGCTGACTAAACTTTTCTTTTTTAAAGAGATCTTTTAAACTCATTTTTCTTCGACTCTAAATTTAAAAACTTCTGCCTGTTCTTGGTAATCGCCATTAATATTATATGCAAAATGTATTTTATACATATAATCAGTATCTAACATGCTCATGTCTAAATCGAAGTAGTTGCCATCAGAATCGTAGGACAATTTTGTTGCCTTGGTACTGCCAGTATTATAAGCGACGACTTCCAGACCATCTACTGCTCTAATAATTTTATAATGTGCTTCTTCAATCACTTCTGTATTTGGCGTTGTAGAAGACAAAGTATATATATTTGGATTCCAATTCTTATCCCTGACAAAGAGCCTAAGTCTTGGCTTTTCTTTGTTCGTATATGCTGCTTTTAAGTTTACTATGTTAGTTACGTATTCTCTAATTGGATAATTTGTTGATCCTGTTATTCCTGTCGGGCTTATCGTGCCTGTGAAAAACTGTGTCAGATCGTAGTTTGCAAAAGTTCCAGTACTCCAAACGTCATAAATTGTTTCTAACGATGGAGATCCCGTAAATGCCAGCGAGGCTGTATAAATACCAGTATCATAATAGCCACCTGTAGCATATAAGAGACTCTCTCCTACATTACCACCAGCACTTAAAATCATTTTAGAGCCGGACGGCTCTGTATCGCTAGCCGATCCAGAATACAATGCGACCATAATTGATCCTGTTGTGCCAATTTCAGGAATATTTTTTAATTGTCCTTTAATATAATTGTATAAAAATAGCGTATTTAAGTTGTCTTCCGCAGGAGCCAAGGAACTACTCATAAAGAATTGCCCTCGATCATCTTGTACAGAGGAGTCCCATCTAGCTTCTAGCACTGGCCTCTTAAAAAAGAAGTCGCTGGTTCTGGAAAAGAACTTTTTAGTATAATACGACTCCGTCGAGCCTTCTAGATTTCTAGGGACGTTAGTGCCATCTCCTACTGAGTACGCTTCTTGAGATGCTGTCAAATATACACCAAATCCATAGTTTAAGTACGTGCCCGCAATCCACTCTTCTACCGCCGCAGTCACGTCCACTTCCATGTCTTCATCGCCGTTGGTGAAGGTTGTAGTATACATTGGCATTCCATCAGTCCCAGCAGAGTAGGCCGCTGTATGGAATGTTCCTCCAGGGACAAAGCCAGTCGTTTGATCCATACTAGAAGTTCCCCACGCTCCGTCCCATCCTCCTTTACCAGAAGCAGGAGCATCAACGCTTCCGGATATATTGCCAGAAACCCAATTAGATATACCAGTATCGGTATAATTCTCCATGTCTAGCCCGGTACCTTCATTCCAGGACTGGGAAACAGCTTGTACATTAAGAATCATATTTCTAGGAAGGGTTAGGCCATGTTTGGCGTTAAACATTCTAAGATAAAATCTAACGCTCCCGCTAGCAGGTATAGTTCCTGCTGTCCTATCTCCTTTTATTTCCCCCGCCGTTGTGCCGGATACCGGAAATTGTATCAAAACCCTGGAAAGCTCCGTTGAGCCAGAACTCGCTTGGCCAACAATAGAAAAAACTTCAAGGATATCAGAAGCGCCCATGTTTGATCCAGTGCCTCTTGTGCTAAGGTTAGTTTTAAAAGCATTCGTTATCGTGTTATCCGCTGTGGCAAAATATCTTTTAATTGACATTATCTAACCTCACCTTTAATATTCGTGCTTGGGAACTTGATTTCATATATCATATTCGCAGGAATAAGCAATTGCGCGCCATCGCTAGTCGTATTGAGAGCGACGTTATACTGATTGTTAGAATACGCTCCGCCTAGTTTTTGATCCACTTGTACATCCACAACGTCTAAGACGCTATCAAGCTTATTTAATGTTTTATAAATATCCCTAATCTTAAATGGTTCGCCAATTTCCGGCAGTGTAGAAAACTTTTCTTGCAGCGCTTGAAGGCAGTCCGTTAGTGTCTGCTCCGGAGTGTATTGTTGGTCCCCTGTCACTATAAAGTCAATTTCTAAATTAATTATATAGGCGTCTAATATATCAATACTATCATTAAGCATTTTATAATTTTGAATCCAAGTCTTTAAATTTTCTTTTATAGAAGAATTACTATTTGAAAGATTCCCATCTGAATCTTCGCTTATGACAAATAAATTAATATTTCTTTTTGATGAATCCTGATCTTGGTAAACTGCTGCTCTTCTGACTGCTCCAAACTTTGTTGGCATTCTATAGCACAAATTAATATAATCTTGCTTTGTCACTGCTCTGTTTTGAGATGAATATGTACCCATTGCTCTCATTCTTATTTCGTCAATGGACACGTCTTGTATGTCTCCATTGATTGGGCTTTCATTATAAACTTCAATACTATTCCTAACATCTAGTAGCTTTGTAGAATCTAGCGATTCTTCGGCTAAGAAAAAGTAATTTATGTTTCCAGGTCCAGATATACCTCCAACAGTTATATTAGAGTCTGTTGTACTATTTCTTCGGTATTGTACTGTAAGAGTTGTGTTGCTTGGAGCAATCCCTAATTTGCTATTCGACAATAATTTTGTTGGATCAAAGCTTGTGTCAGCAATATATTTTTTACCGTATAAATTAAAATTAACTTTTGAAGGATCTACCACATCGTCTGAGTCTACCTCTGCTTCTGAACCGAAACCAAACTGCAAGAAAGTGTTATTGTCATCTTTCTCTACTACAAACCTTCTTGGCACTATAACTGGCTTTAATAATTCTTTTACAAGCTGTCTATCATCCCCAGGATTTGGCACGCCTCTAAACACAGAATCTTGTGTTAAATTCTCTACTTCGTAATACTCTCTGCCCTGCTCATCAAAAACGGAAATAATCTCCGTTGTATTTTCATCGTCAATTGGCACTTTTAAGAATCTAATAAAGTCTCCAATCGGGATTCTCTTCACACTCAATTCGCCAGAGATAATACTGCCAACTGCTTTTACCGCATATTTTAATGGCTTGCCAGTCGCGGAATCAATTGTAGCAGGGTACACAAGGTTGTCATTGTCAGCGAAGTCTACATCATCAACAAGTGTAAAAGTTGTTCCATTATCACTTCTTACGGTGCTCCCTTTTAATATTTTTGGCATATAATTGGTGTCAGGGCCACTTCCTACAGTATTCGCCGGTACTAGTAAAAATAATGAAACCAGCCCGGAAGAAGTATAGGCTTTATCTAGCTTGTAGCCTAGTTGTCTAGCTAGTCTAACTACATTATCATAATCTACAGCGCTATCTATAAAAGACTCGTTGACCTGATAATCGAGATAAAACGAGAGCATATCTCCAACATAAGCAACCGTATCAAACATCAAAGAGCCAAAGGATGATTCGTTGAAATCTTTATAGTTAGATGGATAGTATCTTTTTGCGTATTCTACGAGTGACCGCTTTATTGATTCAAAATCTCTATTTGTGTAATTTATAGGATTATTTTTTTTTGCCATTACAATGTTCCCCAAGCAAAAATAATTAGTTCAAATCAACATTTATTGTTATAAGGTCTCTTAAAGTTAAGGATTCAACAAAATAAGAAATTTGTAGTGACAGGGTATTTTCCTCGCTATCAAAAAATTTGATATTTAAAATCTTTATAAAAGGCAAATAAATTTTAACCTGCTCTTTAATTTTTGCTTTGATGTCGTTTTGTACATTTTGTCCTTTATTTTCAAACAAAAAGTTTCTCAAGCCCACTCCATAGCCTGGTATCATCATTCGCTCTCCCGGCGCTGTCAACACTAACATTTTTAAGTTTTGTCTCATTAGAGTTGCATAATCTTTAATTAAAGAATACGGCCCGTCTTCTATATCGATAGTTAAGGGTAATTTTGCGGCTATTCCAGGCATTTTAAGATTCCTTTAAATTAAATAGTTTGATGAAACTATTATTAACATGGTTCATTAGAGTGATACCCTGCGGTAAGAGTTCCATCAAGAGGATCAAGTTTTCCGGTAACCGAAAGTCCCCAATAAGTCATTCCTAAAGGAGTGATGTGGAAAGGATTAGTAATTCCAGCAGCAAACAGCACTTCTTGTGGAATTAAAGGATAGGGGAGAAGCGATAAAACAATTGGGAACATCGCTTGTGAGCTTCTCCAGTATCTCATTGTTTTATTATCGTAAAGAGATGATGCATCTCCACCAAAAGCAGCCTCTCCTGCTTTAATAGTTGTTTTTACGCCTTGATAGACAGTATCCTTAATTGCCTTCGCTGTTGCGATCGTTGGGTCTGAAATTTCAGCTAGGCCTTTTAGTATCATTAAACTAGCTTGTAAAATTACCTGTTGATCAATACCTGTAGCATCGACCGGGTCTGCGGTAGAAAAGGCGTATTGTTCTTCATAAGATCTAAATTCTGCCGCAGAATCATATGATAGTGGCAAGCTAAATGCTGTCATTGTATTTAATAAATCACTTTTTGTTTGGCTAAACATCTGACTAAGCCCTGGTTTCGCCGTATCAACTATAGTGTTATAAGTGCCTAATGCACTCAGAGTAGCTAGGTCTTCAACAGGTAGAGAATAGCCAAAAAGCACTTGAAATTTTTGTTTTTTTAATAATTCTTCTTTGAGTTTAAAAACTTCTTCATAAACTTTATTGTAATCATACAAAATATTCCCATCTGGGCCTAGTTGCAATGCAAAGGAAAGAGGAATATCTTTATCTTCAACTCCATAAATGTCACTAATCTTAATCTTGCTTTCCGCTATCGGTATTTTATATATTTCTTTATTTATAGTTTGTACTTCTTGTTCATCATCAACAGTCACTTGCTTTGTTTCTCTTTCAATTATTTCATATGATTTTTTATATAAAGGAGGATAGTTCCTACCGGGAGAGCCAGCAAATGCTCGGCGGGCCTGAATCATATCTGATAGGCTATTTTTTAAAAAGACACCGTCTGATGGAATCGACTCTTCAGATTCTTTCGACACTGGTAAAACATAGCTGAGCCTGACACCAGCCTTCAAGGGCTCGTAATAGGTCGTATGGGGTTCATCAGCAAAAAATTCGCTACCCTTTACTGCTGGCATGAATTTAATTACTTTGTCGCGCAAATTGTTAATAATTTTAGCTCTTTTATCTCTCAATTCTTCAATCTTATCATACCAATTCTTTAATAGCTTATAAGCAATTGTTTCTTCGCCTGAGATTCTTTCGTATTCATTCGTTTCAGGATTCAAATAATAAAGAGTTCTCGAATTGTACATATTATTATGGTTAGTTTTAGACATGCCTGTCGCGAAAAGAGCCGCATCGTTCATGTGAACCGCAAACTTGTCTATAGACATGGGCATATTAAGATACTCACCTTCGACTCCAGGGGCACCCGCTCTTACTAATGGAATATCAACAACTGGCGTGTAAACAGCTTCTTCCCCTGCTTCAAAATCTTGTCCGTATAAAGTGTCATAATTAATTATAGACATAAATTTATTGAGCGTCGCTCCAATTTCCTGGTCATAGTCGAGGCCGCGAGAGCCAATGTCTATATTATTTGTCATGGAATTTATTTCATAAAATTTGCCACTTGGCGTAGGTCTTCCAATCCTAATTGATTTTAATTGTAGCGATTCATCAGAGTTCATAAAGTTATCTACAGCATCGCTAATGTATAAAATACTCCAATCATTCATATGGCTTTTAGGAAGCGTGTCATAATTTTGGATTTGATTCAGATAGAATTTCATGTTTAACAAAAGAGTGTCTAATGTGGCTCGTCTTCTACCATGATCTTCTGTCCAAATTTCTTTAAACTGGTTTAAAAAATATAAAACGCTTTTCGGCCCAGGATTATTTTCATCACTTAATCCACTAAATCCGAATAAATTGTGAACACCCTCCATGATAGCGAGACCTGCGTCTTTTGCTCCAACCCAGAACCCACTATCCCAATCAGGATCCCAATCTTTATGACTACCAAGTGATTCATTTAACAGTGGTGCGTAATTTTTTGATTTAATACCCCAAATTCTAGAATATTGTTGCGGCTTATAGGAAGCAGCAAGTATGTTCCTCTCAGGAAGCGCATTTTGTGTCACATCATCAGTAAGCACCTTAAACCCTACCCTAGAGGTCTCTTCGTGTAAATAATCTGGGTGATATCGTTTGCTCATATGTTCACTCACGCTATCTTGGATTATATCGTCTGGGTCCATGTTAACATTTTCACCCATCCAATCGAGTGATTTAAAATTAGTTACACTAGAGTTTGGTTGATGAATCGTTGTCTTGCCGAACAATAAAGATGGCTTTACAAACAGCGGCGCTTCGTTAATATCTGTGCCAAATAAACCGCTGAAGACGGCTATCTGTGAACTGAATTCATAATTTACATCTTCATAATCTAACAAAGGAAGAGAAGTCAAATCTTTTATATTCTTTTTTAAATTTTTCGTTGTTATTTGTTTTGGGAATATTATTTCCACGTCTGGATTAGAGAACTGTCTCCAAGTTAACCGTGAAACTGCTGAATTACCTTTTTTTAGGGTAGCGTCTATTTCTCGCTCAACAAGCTCATAGGGGTAATAGTTGAATCCTTGTATACAACTCGACCATTTTACTAGGTTGGCACCAATGCTTTTATCAGCGAAAAGGCCATAAAAAGTAAGACCTTTTAGCACATGGTCAAAGTGCCAATAGAGTTCTTCAGCGTTAAGATTAAAAACAATCTCATTAACATCTACATATGATGTAGCTAGATTAGAAGAAATTTGTAATTGCTCGCCATTAGTGGCGGTTAAAATATTTAAATCATAAACAGCAGTACCATCTGCAATACCTTTTAACTCGGCTATTTGGCTAATTCCTTTTGACTCTCCAAAAGGTAGTTCAATCGTAGGATAGATAGTATCAAAAATTTTATCCCACTCTTCTCTTTCTGGCGTTCCCTCCTCCGCTTTTGGTATAGCATATTGTAAATTTAAGAAATTTAAAAGAGATTCTGATGCGTCTTGCACATTTGAAAAATCTGCGTTTCTAATAAATTCTTTTAAATCTTTTTCAATAGGAAATAATGCTAGATCTTCACTATGTTTATTTTCCATATATAAAATCAATCTAGGAAACAAAGATGACTTTAGTGACAAGCGCCACTTTCCTTGTTCCGAATCGTAAATCAATTGTCTTATATGAAATCTTTTATCCCAATCAGACCACCCAGGAGACGACATACCTTCGTAAATCTTAGCAAAAACAGCATAGCAATCTTCCGACGTTATTGGGTTATCGATATCACCTTTACCTAAAACAATTTTGTCTTGATTTTCATAAGCAGTATTATCCCAGACATTCCAAGTAAATTTTGATTCATATTCAACGTAGTATTTCATTGAATTTAAATATTTTTGTATATACAGAACGTTAAGCCATGATTTTTGTAAATAAGTGTCAACCACTGAAAAAGACGCCGGGGCGTGGATTAAATTGGTTCCTTGATTAGGAGAGTAGGGAGCAGCGCCATCAGTCCAATCTAATGATTCTCCAGTATAAGGAACAAAATTTGTAAGCAATAAATCTGTTTTAAACTGCTCAAAATCAGTTCCTTGTTTTTTAAGCATTACTTGATATATCGAGATGATAGAATCGAATAAGGCACTTTCTTTATCTTTTAAAGAAACAATATCAAGCGCACTCCATTTGCTCCAATCGGTAGCACTCAAATCCGCTTCAAATTTAACAAAGCTGTTAGGAGTGTACCTTACGACAGATCTTTTTGAATTATTGATACTATCTCCTCCAATATAAAAAGAGAAATTAGCACCTTTCTTTGCCTTAGATGTGTTTGGATCAACAAGCCTATGAGCACCAAGGGGAACGTGTGGAAGTCCATCAGTCTTCGCTAGATCCCCTATTGTGGCAATTGATTTAAACACTCGAACATTCCCATCCGAATCTATATTATTTATATTTTTAAAGTTAGAGTCTTGGCCTGTAAGATTCAACAATTTTTTGGGAATCGCTGTTGGCCTATATCTAAACTGTTTCCAGTCTTCAAAAATTTCAAACAATTCTTTATCAATTGCAGACAATTCAGAAAAACCTTCATTAAGATTATTGGTTACTGTAGCCAGTGAATAAAAATCATCTAGCCCTACATAGCCATTAAATAAAGGTGCTGCTCCATCAATCTCTAAAAAGTCTTTCACATAGTCAAAAGATTGATCGCTTATTTGTCCATATATTCCTTGGGAAACTGCCTCTTCCGCCGATAGGTTTGAAAACATAGGATTTGAATTAAAATTAACCTTTTTAGCACTTGTTTTAATGGGAGGTATATTTTTCAACTTCGGCTGATTATTGCCGATATTAAGCTTGGCCTTAACCTCTATGAACTGTTCTAAAACAAATCCTCCATCTTTAAAATATCTTTGATCAATATTATTTTTTAATATTTGCTTTTCTATAGAAACAATCCTTCCAAGCTCATTGTTATAAAAATTTGGTGGTACATCAAACTTTTCAAAATCAACTTCAAGAGTAGCGAGCATATCATTTAAATCAATAGTCCCCTTTTGCGAAGCCTGCGACAGCACTTCTAATAATTCATCATTTTTTGGACCATTATAGGCATAGCTTAGATATCTTGCGATATCCAAAGCTTGATTAGCAGGGTCCTCAAACATACTAACAAACGTAGGAACGTTTAAGACCTCTGGATAAACCGTTCTTCCCGCAATCTTAAGGTTATCATCAGTCAAAGCCTTGTTTTTTAAATCCGGCTGTACAACTCCGTATGTTTGTACGACTGGCGTGTCTAATATTCTACGGAAAAGGCTGTCAGATACTTCTCCAAACTTTTCAACATCAATATCTAACTCAGAGACTGTCTGGATGTTCTCTTTAACCTTATCTGAGACTTCGTACAGTGTCTTTTCTAAAAGCAATTTTAAAGCATCAGTGTTTGTCATTTCAATGGCTTCTTCTTGAGTTAAAATGTCATATGAAGCTTGTGCCATTAGACTTAAAATATCGTCCGCGCCGTCTTCGACTTCTGCACAAAATAAACTAAATATAAAGCCCATATAGATTTCTTTGTTCACACTGTTTAGGCCAATCTCAGAAAAATAAAATATAGACGGAAGAAATTTTTCATATATTAGGACTCTCATAAAAGTTTTAGTCAGTCCTGCCATGATCGCTCTTTGCAATGCTGCTTGCTCATCAAGTCCTTGACAAATAAAGTTCTTTCTGATCGTTTCCATAGATGCCGTTAAAGAGGCCAGGTCCATAAGATCAACTTGCTTTGTAGGACAAAGCGGATCATCAAACAGAGTCATAGTTAAAATTCTGTTCGAGTCTAAGAATGGTGAATATAAAGATTTTTTAGAAAACCTTCCAGCGAGTGTGTCTAAAGCAGTCGAATAGTGGGCTCGCATGGACGCTCTGAACTGTGCCTCAAATTGCTCATTAATTTGACCTAAAATAGGTTTCCAACTGTCTGTCATGACCTGAGAAAACCTTTCTGCTTGGGACGACGGCTGAAACTGTCCCTCTATCCCCACCGCATAGGGGTCCGGATAAGCGTGAGTTTTTGAAAGAGCCTTCATGGCTTGTTCAAGTTGTGCGCTTGGATTAGGGCTTTTTATTCTCAAAGACAAGGTTTCATTTTGATTATCTATTTCTATAGAATGCAAGCCTGTAATGTCTATTAGATACTGCGAGGCTCCGTCAGGCGACAATCCAGAATAAATTTTATTTTTAAGAATTATTTCTTTATCATATTCCAGATTATTAACAAAATCATTATTTTTTATGTTTTGAGCATTCGTCTTCTTTGTTAAAGATAAAGCAGCTACTGCTCTGTTTTCTTTTAATTCACTAAAACGATCAATGCCGTCCAATGATTCTATAAATTCTAATCCCGCAGCAAATCCAGAGGTGTTAAATAATCTTCTTAATTTTGCCATGGGATCGATAGTATTAAATCTAACTTCTTGTTTAAAATCGTTAGAAATGACCTCTACTAAGGTGTTATCTTCATCTTTTAAAAGATTTCTAAAATCTACTAAAAGCTCAACATTTTTCTGTGAAGCTCCTCCTTTGTTTGCGCTCATAGAAGGCACTAGCACTTTGTCATCAAGCTCTATAAAGTTGGTAGTAATGTTTAATTTAGAAATTGCATCGCTATCAAACAAAAATACAGGAAAAGCATTCAATTCAACCGTAAACTTTGTCTTAATTGAATCAAAGGCACTCTGATAGGCGCTTTTATTCATAAAATCGCCAGCCGGATCAGGAATTTTTAACAACTCACACGGCTGTAAAACAAACTCTGGGTCGAATGCCAGAGCGCTTTCAGGATTTTTATCTGGCAGTCCGCCAATAATTTCATCTAAAAGACCGTCATCATAATTTGAATATTTGTCTTTCATTTGCTGTTTAAAGTCAGCACAAATTTCGGCGCTTGACATCCTAGCCATTTCATCTATTTTTTCATCTAATAGTGATAAGTTACAATCTTCTCGACCCATAGACGCTAATCCAGATTCGACAGCAGCCTTTTCGGACCTGATCCCTAGTTGTTGGTTAAGTCCTCTTGCTATCGCTTCAATTACAGAGTTATTAGCGTTCCCTTGCAAGCAATCTCTCATTTCCAAAGGAGTAGTAGTGTTGGTAACAATTTTCGCTAATTTTTCGATTTCTTTTTTAGTGCGTAGTAAGTTTGCAGACTTCGGAGATCTTTCCATTGATTTTGTAATAACATGGTCTGCAAACTTTAGAAGCGCATCATCTTTATTTGTTAAAAAGTCTCCAAGGTCTGCGGCCCCCTTCTTAAACTGATCGCCTACACCTTCAACATTACAAGAAGCGATCATTATCAGCATTTGTTTAAAAAAATCAACAATTGCTCGTTCTACGGTCTCTTTTATAACTCCTTCAATATTGTTAGTAAAATCACCCCAAAAATCACCAATTGGAGTGGTTTTTTTGAAAGCAGGCATTATCCTAGTATTTCCTAGAGTTACCAAAAATTTGTCAATCCTGTCAAGAACATCAACATTTGGAGTGCCATATCTATCAGCACAAGTTAATCCTAGTATTAAAAGGTCTCTAACTGTCAACCTTTTCACAATCAAGTTTTCTATATCTTTAATTGTTTTAATTCTAGAAAGAAGCCTGCCGGAACTGATCTGCGCTACGGTTGAATCTCTAATAACGTGGCTGGGCCTTATTTTAGCATTGCCAGGATAACTTAACCAGGGCGCATCATATTGTTCATTTAAAGATGAAAAGTTAAAGCCATCCGATAAAAGAGACCCATATGCCTCATGTAGGCCAGAGGCAGCGATAGACGCAACCACTCCTCCGGCAACATCGCCAGTCACAAACAAGCCTTTTATATTGGCATCTGCTCCCGCCTCGGCAATACCAGCTAATGAGTTTATTGCGTCCTCTCTGTCAAAAGGAGCATTTGTCACTTGATCATAAAGTTTTGAAATATCGTGTTTTACTTGTGATAAAATAGCCTTTTCTTTTTCAACATCCTCAGAACCTTTGTATAGCGCATCTGCTTCATCAAATACTTTCTCTATTTTTTGTAGATTTTCTATACTAATGTCTTTTGGATAGTGATAGGCCTCCAAAAATGGCATTAAATCAGTATAATCAGCACCCCCTCCATCTAGAAAACCAGAAGTAACGTCGCTAATAGGATTAGAAGAATCAATTATTTCATTAATATTTCTAATGTAGTTAACGAAAGTTGGGTAATATTCTGCTTCAATTGTGCTTTTAGTTCTACCTATGGATGTATCTAAAAACTGGTTGTTACCTAGTGACTCCTCGCTGCCCTCTAAATTTAGCTCTGCTGTTATTTGTGCTTCAAACTCTGACTCGCCAACCCTAATAGCAGCCGCTGGTAAATTTTTGATAAAACTAAATCCAAAGTACTGTTTTTCAAACCCTAATCTAGAAAGTGCTTCGTCGCTGTTTAAAGAAGACTCTCTAGGATTTTGCTCTACTAGTCCATAAACCTCTTCCATTAAGTTAACAGCCTGCTTTTCGCTAGAGTCTGGAATTTCCACTAAGTTTCTAGCTTCAGCCCTAAAAGATTCAAGCCCTCTAGAATCCGGAAAAGTTATACATAGAATAGGAACCAACCCTTCCAGCCACGACACCGGCCCTTTAGTACTTCCGGCTATTTCATATAAACCCTGTTGGTTCACTTCGCTCGCTTGTTTTTGGGAAGATTTTTTCTCTTCATAAAATTCTTTCATGTCTGCTACTAACGCATCTTTCCATGCGTCAATATTTTCTATGATATATTTTTCTTTATAAAGATCGACTTTAATTTTATCTGCCGCTTCAACTATTGCTGTTAAAACAGCCTTTAACTTTCTTAGCTTAGCCACGAAAATAGAATTGTCGCTATAAGTTTCGTCAAATTCTAGTATCACAAAATCAGTAGCCCCATTAAGAAGGGCGCTGCTAGGAGCATCTCTTCTAACTGCCCCTAAAGAACTTAATACAACATCAGATATCAAAACACTAACAGAAATCGTTGCTGCTGCCGGATCATACTTAAAGTAATCTCCCTTAATAGCTCTAGGTAACGAAATTAAATTAGCATCATTTGTGAGTTCCGAATATGCAGAGGGCGATAGCAGATACTCAGTGTCTAGCAATTCAACCGCTCTAGTACGAATTAATTTTTGTACTTCGTTTGTAAACAGTTTTTCATTTTTATCAGCAACAAAGTCCTTGCCGCTAGACCAGTCTATTACTATTGGAATTTGTAAATATTTTTTTGTAGCCACAGGCTAATTCCTTAAGTTATTATTTTCATGTTTTTAAAAGCACTTCCGACTTTATTCTCTTTTTGTTCTAAATACTCAAAATAATTATCTAAAGTTGTTATTTTAGATCGATTTATTTCAGACCATTCACCATATAAATCTATTATTTTTTGTATGTTTTTATTTTTTGGTCTTTTATTTTTAATCCACTCTAAGTTAGCTAAAATTGTTGGAGAGTAGTAAAAGTTTTCCTTTTCTTTAGGCCCCCCTTTTGGCGAAGGCCACCAAAACCATCCAGAAGCTTTTGCACTAAAATTCTCACTATGGATATCCTTATTTTTAAATAAGTCTTTGTTCTGATTTCTCCAGTGAATAGCATCATAATGCATATTATCAATTATATTCCTATTTTCATACATGCCAAGTCTACCGGAAGGTAACAGGCCAGCATCTAATAAAACACTAACTGCTGCAATCACTTCAGTAGTGTCAAGTGCTGTATTGTCATCTGCGAAAAAAAATACGGGTTTTGCCGAAGAGCCATAATTTCCGTGATCCCAAGCAATTCCAGCCGGATGAGCACCGCCTAGCCCGCTGCCTTTGTGTTGAACCAAAGTTCCTATTTGTGGTACATAGTTCACTCTTCTGCCCGTTGCAATACTAAGGAATTGCTTAGTAATTTCACCGCTTGCTGCATTTAATCTTAATCTAAGATTATCTTGGATTAGTTCATCTTTGAAAGGGGGAAAAGTTTTTTTACTCTGTGACCTGATGTATTTTGTTCTAATTCCGTTTTTATTTATTTTTTTTACACCATTTTGACAAATTAGGATAAGAAGTTCATAAATATCAAGAGGAGTCTTGCCTATGGAGACATCAGATGGACTTTTCCCTTGCAATGAATAAAGACTTCCAAGTCCTAAATAAAATTCTTCAAAGGTCTCATCATCTATATTAACTTCTTTTGTAATAAATTTGGTCATCGTTTCTTTTAGTTAGTATGGTTTTTATAGCTACATATATATTTTTCGCCTAGCAGAGCATCTGTATAGGTTTTTTTATTAATAATTAACGTTGCTTGATGCGCTTTCAGATTCTGCTGGAAAAAAGACGCCATGACGGCATTTATTCCTTTTCCTACGTTTTCTAGCCTTTCGGCTGGTCTGGTGGGTCCATTAAAAAACGGCGAACTATGTGTGTGTTTTATAACGTGGGTATTAAAATTCGTCTGGTCGAGCACGAACTTTGATAAGTGCCCACTTAAACTAGCCACCTGTTGGTAAAGGTCATCAATACATTCTCTTAAATTATTTCCCTTGACCAGCGGCTGAACGTCAGTTGACATATCAACTCCTCTTGGATTAGTATTGTTGTTTGCAATCAAGTCGATACCGCCCGAATCGAAAACACGCCCTCCAAGAGAATTCTTTTTACCATTTACCATGTCCGACTCTGGGCCGACCCCGAATCCGGAAACAATACGGATGTTTTCTCTACCAATTATCCTAATAACATCCGCCTTCATGCCGATTGCGGCTCTAGGCATTTCTTGACCATCATCTTTTGCAGTCGGTGCTCCCGGAGAAGACTGAAGTCCAAAATTCGTATCAATATTTGTTTTTTGGCTAATATAGATTCTAGCAGCATCATAAATAAAATTATTGTCAACATAAGCATCTTTGCCATCAGACCGCTTGCTTTTAGCCAAAAATCCCATTCTTCCAACAACCACATCAATAGTATTAGATCGCGTGTTGCCAAGCCCCCCATATCCAGAAAAAATATTTCCAGGCCTATCCTTTCCCATGACTATATAAGAATTATTTTTACCTTTTATAACGTGTTCAGATTCAGTTTCAATAAACTTTGGTTCTGGCTCTGGTTGGAAACTACCGCCGACGCCCGGATAGTTTTTTTTCAAATCTCTAATTAACTCTTGCGCGCCATCAGAAAATTCATCAGATTCATAGCCGTCATAATCAACTGCTTTTGAAACAGTCTTGTTAGAAGATATCTTATCTTGCGTGTCTTTCAATTTTTAATCCTCTTCTACAGCTTCAATGGTCGCACCTATACTAACTTTTGAATCATAATCAGATACATTTACGTTAGAAAACCTATCATTAAAAGTTGTTAACGCTTTCTCTTCTTGCGTCGAGTTTAAATTTGTTTTTTCAGCACTCTGGCCCTTTACTGGACCTAAGTATCTAGGCCCTATCATATTAACCGGATCTTCATAAATAATATCAACAAGCGCTCCTACTTTAGGGATTCTAACACTATCATTCATAGGGAGGGCCACAGGATGTGCCTCTACCAAAAGAGAATCAAAGCCCTCAGAACTGTCTAAAGTATCAGGTGCCGGTATGCAGGCGTGCATCTCCGGTATTCTAAAAATAATCGGAGGTGGGGCTTGATCCATGAAAACATCTTTCTCAATATTCCCTTGATATGCCGCGCTCGAATTTTTTGATAAAACGGCTAAAACAAATCCTTTAAATACACCTCTCTCTCTAAATGGTATTGCAACCTGCTCGCTAACCCTTTCTTTAGCAACTTGCGTTAATTGTTCTAATTTATCAGAAACGGTTGCAGCGAGGGGAGACAATTTTCTTTTGTCAACCCTTCTCCTGTGAACATTATTAGTAGGCGCAGTAAGTCTTTTTTTTAGTTTGTTTCTCATCCTTCTAAATTTCCATCCGGCTCGGCCTGTATTAGTTTGAATATTTCGTCTTTGTCAAAAGACGACAAGTCTTTGCCGCTGGATATCTTTTTCTGGAGTAGCGCTGATACTTTTACCAACTGTTCATTAGAGCGCTGCAATGTCTCTAGATACTTCGCAGCAACAGGTCCCAAGTCCTTGTGCATCTCTGCTAGCTGTATCTTTTCTAGTATGTCGGTTAGCAAGGTTAGGGCTAATGCCCTATCACTTCTTATGTTTGTAACCGATTCAGCTAGATATTCTTCTATTTTTTCCATAGTAAAATAAATAGGAAAAAATTATTTTTTTCCTACAACCCAGTCCTTTTTGAAAGCCCTATACTTTATTCTTAATTTATTAAGATTATTAACAACTTGTTTAGTATTCAGACCTGTGATTTCCCTTATATACAAATAAATCGCTTTTTTGTTAAAAATTTCTATATCATCTGCTTTATCAAACAGGAATCTTATTGCCTCTAAAACCTTTTTCTCGTTTTCTTTTAATTTGGAAGTTTCCCAAGTATCGATCTCCACCCAAAGATGTTGCCAGAATTCATACTTTTCTCTTTCGTTCAAATATTCATTTTGAACAGAAAGGTAGCCCGTCTCTAATTCGCTAGATAAATCATCAAAATTTACTTCTCTTTTTAAGTTTTTAGAATTCTTTTTAACTTTATAGATGAACCAATTTTTTGTAATAACGCTAAAATAAGAAAAAGCTTTTGAACCTTTCTCTGGGTCGAATTTATCTAGAATAGTCGTTAGCCAAATTTTACAGTCTTCCTTTAAATACTCAATATTTGGGAGATTGTTAAATTTGTACGTGAATACTATCTTATCTACCAGTTCGCTAAAAGCGGGCTCTATTAGTTCTACATAGAGCTTAGTTCTTTCTTCTAAACTATCCGTAGTGGCGTAAGCCACTATTGCTTCCTGATGTATTTTAGTAAAGTATTTGTTGGTAGTCCTGGGTCTACGGCGTCTCTTCATTGTCAAAATCTATTTCCTCTATTTCTTGTTCAGCTTCTGTTTGGATAGAAATATATTTATCAATATCTTCGACAACATATTGAGAATGTTCTAAAAGTTCTTGTAATACAGTATCTCCATAAAAAGTTTCCATCTCATATATTTTTTCAACATGATTTGCAAACATGGTTAAAGAGGTTGATATTTCTATTAAATTTTCTTCAGACGTTGATAAATCTTTTAATAAGCTTTTAATATAAAGAAAAGCTAACAAATTTAAAATCACAGAAAGAAAAAGCAAAAATGGTACGATGCCCACGACTAGAGCAATTAATAGACCATTTAATAGTAATGAAATTACAATTGCTATTCTAGCTTCCTGGCTCATATAACTCCTCTTTTAGCTTTTGCTTGTCTTTTTTCAAATCAGAGCGGAATTCTTCTATGCTTTGTTTTACCAAGCTTCCCACTTGATGAGGACTATCAACGCTATCTTTGCTCTTTACTGTAAAATTTGATATAGCTCTAGTTACACAATTTTTTTCTTTACAGACCAAGCAGTCCTCCACTGTGTCACCTACAGAGTGCCTAACCATAAACGAGACTTGGCACTCACTGCATTTATAGACATATCTAGGCATCGTCTGTTAAATCTTCTGTGTCTTGTATTTCTTCTACATCAAACTTTACGATTGGAGGATTTAGTACAAATAATTCATCGTTTACAGTTGTAAAGTCTAAATTTTTTAACATGGGCACGATGTCACTCTGGTCCATAATGCACTTCTGTAAGCACATCATAACTGCTCCTAATGCCTCATCTGAAAGCTTTGTCTTTTCTTCAATAGCCATTGTGGTTCTCCTTTACCATTTAAAATTATTTTTATAGTGCCAAACAATAGCACTTATTTCTTCATCAAAATTCTTCTTTGGTTCCCATCCAAGATTTCTTAATTTAGTATCATCTAGTGAATACCTAACATCTTGTCCAGGTCTTGTATGCTCCAAATCGATATAATCGTTCCAATCTACATCATGAGAAAAATAACATTCTATTATCTTTTTAACAGTTTCTTTATTTTTTTGTTCAAACCCGCCAGCGATATTAAAAATTTCATTTATAGCACCAGATTCAATAATCGTCATAACTCCTTGTGCGGTGTCTTCTGCGTGTAGCCAGTTTCTATACGGCTCTCCTCTATCGTGTAATCTTATCTTTTTCCCTCTTTGTAAAAGCTTAACTGACAATGGTATTAGCTTTTCTGCATTTTGATGGGTACCATAATTATTAGTTGGACGCAAAATAATGTAATTAATTCCATAAGTTCTGGCCCAAGCTTCAATTAGCATGTCTGACGACGCCTTAGAAGCAGAATATGGGTTGCTTGGCTTAAGAGGGTCCTTCTCGGTGTGAGCGCCTTCTATAATGTCTCCATATACTTCATCCGTGCTAAAATGAAACAATACCGGCCTTTGTCCAACATTTGTTGGCTTGTTCTTTATCAGATCAAGAATATTTTTAACTCCATTAATATTGCTCTTAATAAAGTCTTCACTGTCTATTATGCTATTGCCAACGTGAGTTTCTGCGGCTGTGTTAATAACATAATCGCAATCAGGTATGGATTTTAAATCGCAAATGTCTGCTCTCTTAAAAACAAAATTATCGTCGTCTTTATTAAACGAATAAAATTCTTCTAACAGTTCCTTATTGGCTGCGTAAGTAAGATCGTCAATACCATACACTCTCCAGCCTTTTTTTAAGCAAAGACGAGTAACATGAGAACCAATAAATCCCAAACATCCTGTTACAATTACTAATTTCATTAATCACCCTTTATAACTCTATAAGAATCACTATCAAAATGTTCCGTTGAAAATTCGTATAGTTCGCTATCTTCCAATGCGACCATCTGATGTCTTAAGCCCGGATAAACGTAAAAATTATCGCCGGGGTTTAATATTAGTTGTTTAGCCTTTGTTATATCATCACTTTCAGAATAGTATAGCATCATCTTGCCAGATTGTAGGTAAAACACTTCGTCTTTCAATACATGGTAATGCCAAGAACACCTTTTGCCTTGTACAAAAAACAAAAGCTTCCCACAATATTCTTTTTTATTAACAATCCACTTTTCATATCCCCACCCTTTTTTAACAAACTTAATCGATGGAGTTTTGTTGGTTAAAGAATTCACTTTATTTATCCTTTAGAGCTTTTGCTAGTTGTATCTACCTGCTTTTTTACCCAAGCATATGTTTCTTTCATTCCATCTAAAAGAGGCTTTGAAACTCTCCATCCAATCTTTTCTTCGTATAGATTGTTGTCTGAATTTCTGCCATTTACCCCGATAGGACATTTATGCCCGTATTTATTTTCAAATTCCTCGCCACTAATATTATGTACTGTCAAATTTTTGCCAGATATATCAATAGCCATTTGGGCAAAATCATTGATTGAAATCATCTCATCAGAGCCAATATTAACTGGTCCCGTAAAATCTGACTGCATAAATCGATAAGTAGCTTCCACGCACTCATCAACATATAAAAAAGATCTAGTTTGGTTTCCAGATCCCCATACTTCGATTGATTCCCCTTCTTTTGCTTCAGCCGCTTTTCTACACATAGCAGCAGGAGCCTTTTCTCTTCCCCCATCCCAAGTGCCACACGGCCCAAAAATATTATGATACCTAGCAACTCTAACTTGTAGGTTTTTATTTCTCATAAAAGCAAGATAAAGCCTCTCCGAAAAAAGCTTTTCCCAGCCGTACTCAGAGTCGGGGTTGGCTGGATACGCAGAATCTTCGACGCAGTTTGGATTATCGGGATCAAGTTGGTTGTGCTCGGGATACATACACGCAGAAGACGAATAAAAGATCTTTTTAACGCCCTTGCTAGTTGCTTCATGTACCATATTTAAATTAATTAAAGCAGAATTGTGCATAATATCAGCGTCATTTTCACCAGTAAAAACAAACCCCGCGCCGCCCATATCTGCCGCAAGTTGATAAACCTCGTCCATATCCTTATCCACAACGCGGGCGACAACATGAGGGTCTCTCAAATCTCCAATAACAAAATCATCTGCTATTTCATCTACGGGCTGGTACTCGTTAAGCTTTAGGTCAACCCCTCTAACCCAATACCCTCTCTCTTTCAAATATTTTACAAGATGTCCGCCAATAAAGCCACCGGCTCCACAAACTAAAGCTTTCTTCATTATGTTATCCTTTTAAATTTTTAGGTATTTCACAAACAGGTGGCATTTGTAATTTGTGTTTAGTATTATAGTGCCTTTCTCTATATATTTTAAGAACTTTTTGTTGTCTTTCAGTAAGCTCTTCTTCAATGCCACGATCATTGTATTCAAGAGCCCACTCTAGTTCATCATAAGATGCGCCAATTTGATCCTCGTCCGATCTATTATCATTCCATAATCCATCAGTCGGTATAGCGTCCTGTATAGAGTTCGGGACTCCCATATAAGATGCTAACTCATAAACTTCAGATTTTAAAAGATCCGCTATGGGGCTTATATCAACTCCGCCATCCCCATATTTAGTAAAAAATCCTATACCATAATCCTCAACTTTGTTGCCAGTTCCAACAACCATGTAATTTTTTGAATTGGCACAGGCATAAAGAGTCATCATCCTTAATCTAGAAGCAGAGTTCGCAACCGCAAGATTTGTTAGCTCGGATACAGACATCGCACCTCTAAAAGCATTAAAAGATTCTGTTAAATCTATTTCATAAGAACTAACATTATTATATTTTTCTTTCAGCCATTTAATCTGCTCATTAGATCTATTATATTGCCCCTCTTCTTGTGAAATAGGCATATTTAAAACTAAAACAGGTCTTCCTGTATTAGCAGCTAAGGTAGAAGTCAAGGCAGAATCAATGCCTCCAGAGACACCTACAATAAAGCCATTACAATCCGCTTCTTCTATGATGTTGTCAAGCCATCCCGTTATAAAGTCTATTGTCTGTTTATTATTCATCGCTATTAAACTCTCTCTCTTGGTATACAAAAAGATTTCCAAATTTTTGTTTAAGTTTATTAACAACTTCTTTAGATTCTTTAATTACAACAGTAAAACCCTTTTTTGCTATCTGAGCGGCATATTCTAGCTGTTGGGATTCTTCAATTATTGTTGTGTTCGGCTTATAGGTAACTGAATCGAAAGAAACCAAATCCGACTTTGCATTCTTACAAAAGTCTTCCACCTGAAACTTTAAATGCTCCTTATTGCTCTCGTCGGAAGCTAGGCTGATAAGGGCTTTAATATTCTTATCGCTTGCATAGATCGCTAAAGCCCTATTATCTCTTGGGAAACAAGGTCCACCATATCCGAATCCATAGCCAAGATACTTTAATCCAATTCTAGAATCTGCTCCAATTGCATTCAAAATCTTTTGTGGGCTGCATCCGGAAGCTATTGCAATATCCCCAACCATATTGGCAAATGCAATTTTAGTTGTCAAAAAACAATTAAGAGATATTTTAGTTAATTCTGCTTCAGTCCTATTCATTTTATGAATAAATGGATTATTGTTTGTCATATCTTTGTATGCCTTTTCAATAATCATTCCAGCATCTTTATTGCCTTCTCCTATTAAAACCATATCGGGTTGTAGCTGGTCTCTTAGGATGCTGCCCTGCGCAATAAATTCAGGATTATAGCTAACAATATAATTAAAGTCCTTAAGTCTCTCCTGCACTGTATCGCAATATCCAGGCATAGTTGTGCAGCAAATAACCAAATGTTTCGTTTCTTTTGCAGGCCCAAGTTTAATTAAAGATTTTGCCAGTTCGTCTACTTGAGAATGATCATATCTGCCATTTTCTAAAGACGGAGTTGCTACAACAACAAACAAAAGATTTGAGAAATCTATCGCCTCTTGAAGATCTGTAGTGGCCTTAAATCTTTTAGACTCTTGAAGATATTCCTCCACATTTGGTTCAACACTAGAAAGCTGCTTCGAATTAATTAAATCAACATAATCCTGATTGACGTCTACTCCAACTACGTCGTATGATGCTCTCTCTAGCGTTAAGGAGAAGCAGAGACCCAGCCTCCCAATTCCTATTACTGATGCCTTATTCACTATTACAACTCCTATATAAGATGCCAGTCTTCTGGTGTTTGCCCTTCCCTGTGCGCGTCGGGGTTGTCAACAAAATAATTTTTAGGGGCTACAACTATCTTTTCTTTATTATCATTTAAGTATGCAGCCCACCATCCAAATGATGTATTATGACAAGTGATATTGTGATCACAGGCCTTCATAATTGCAAAGTCCATTATATCATCTTTACCTTCGCAATATAAAATATTTTCACCATTTATATTATTCTTACACCATTCTATATCTTTTTCGTTTCCAACTTGTCCTCTACTGCCGCCAGTAAAGATAAGATATTTTACTTTCTTACTTTTAAATTTAGTTTTTGCCTCTTTAAAATATCTACCGAATATACTATCCCAAGTAAAAATATCATTTTCCCCATAATAATGGCCTAGCTCAGGATTTGTGCCATCCGTGTTGTCTCCACGACGAACATGCACACTGACTAATTCGCTGCCGTCTTCTTTCAATCGATTAACATATTCTTCGGCTTCTTGTTCTAAATGATCTAAAAGTCTAAATTCTTTTCTTATTTGTTCTTCTATATTTTGAAAATAGTAGATACTTTGAAAGAATCCATATAAATCAGTATTAGGAGGAACATTAAATATATCAGGATACCACTTCATGTGATCAGGCTCCACAAAGCGCGCCTGTATATCATTATATTCACTTAATTCTAGATATTCACATTCAATTTTAAAATTTTTCAGCAAGCATTTTTGACCATGCCAGGACATATGATCGGGATCAGGAATTTTTAAAACATTACCAGTCTTAATAGCTACAGATTTTGCCGTCGCATATTGATATAGTTGGTTGCCAAGTCTTCCCAACATGCCTAGTTGACTAAAAGTAATCATCTTACCTCTATATTCTCAAAAAGTTTAAATTCGGTTAAATCTCTATAAGGTGGATCTTCCGGTATGTCCGGCATATGTTCCGGATAGTTTTGCATCAAAGTTAGTCCTCTTGCTGCTTGTTCAGGTGTCATGTACATATTCCACCCTTCTTCGTCAATCATGTCTTCGTGATATTTCATCCCATCTGTCCTGCCTTCATATCTTCTAGCTTTTAGCCATTTGACAGCATCCATACTATCACAAAGAATCATGCCTCCCTTGCCTATTTTTAAATGTTTTTTAATGTGAAAAGATAGGCACATAAGAGTCCCAGGAATATACATATTAGAAGTCAGTCTTTTCGCTGCGTCGTAGATCGGAAACGGTTTAAATTGATAGATTCCTTCCCACTCAATATCTTCGAATACTAACTCCCCTCCTGCTTGCATAATAGATTGCGGAGGAGATAGATAGGTTCTCTTTGGTATAGTGACCTCTTTGCCTTCAACTCCTACCCATTTACATGCAAGAAATAGAGCGTTTGTGCAACTATTCACAGAAACGGCAAAAGGCGCTCCCGTATAGTGTGCAATCTCTTCTTCAAACATTTTTACTATTTTATATGGATTATGTAACATGATTGTCTCCTAAATTAAGATTTGCTTTAGCCAAGCCAAAACCCTCTCGTCCGTATTTGTCTCCATTGTAAAGCATGTATAAGTTTTCCTTGTGTTTAAAAACATGGGGATAACATACCATATTTTTATCCCACCCTTTAGCAGAAATATTTAAATTGCTTTGTTTCATGGACCAAGCTTCTCCATTTTTACTAAAAGCATATCCAATTCTATATGGTGTCCCGTCGCCTGATCTGTAGGAAAACCACATGTGATATCCATCTATATCTTTATGGACAGATGGTTTAGAGAAGGCTTGTGCTTTACCTATTTCATAAGGTATTGCTACACCTTTAAAGTCCCAAGTTTCACAATCTTTAGATGTGGCGTACTTTATGACGTGAACCATTTCTCCATTGACAGACGTCCAGCTTATTGTAGAGCCATACCACATTTTATACAACCCATTTTCATGAATAATGTGAGGGTAAGATAGGCTAACTTTGTCTTCTTCGTTAGTACCCAGGAGCATTGATATTTCTTTTGTTCTTAAATTTACTTTTCCAATATCTCCTCTCCAATGATGACCTTCCCTTTGTTGCCAGCCCATAAAACCAATATAGTCATCGCCATCCTGATTCCAGCAGTTGCCAATAGTTATTCCATGAGAATAGAAAGTATTCTCTTTTGGCTCAGCTATGGGATTTTTATGATCATTAACAATCTTTCTCTGCTCGATATCAAAATCAACATAAGAAATAGAAGACCTATTTTGGCTATCCCTTCCGGAGTAAAATATTCTAAATATGTCGCCGCCTAAATGATAAGCTAAAGGATTAGAAGCATGAGTCACCAAAGACGGATGATCATTGTCCACCTCATATATCATTCCTAGTTTTTCCCAAGCACATTCTTTCATGTCAAAGCTTAAAACTACTACTTGGCTTATCTAATTTGGTGCTTCTAGCAGGCACGTACACTGAGCCTTTCTCTGTGTTTTTAGTTACTACAGAACCGGCTCCTATTAGACTTTCTTCCCCAATTTCGACCATATGTCCTATAGTGCTGTTAACCCCAATAAAGCAATGAGAACCTACAGTACATTGTCCAGAAACAACAACATGAGAACTTATAAAGTTGTGACTCTTTATAGTGCTATGGTGCCCAATGTGATTGCCGCTCCAAAGAATAACGTTATCTTCAACTTTAACAAACGGTTGAATAGTATTGTCTTCAAAAATAAAACAGTTCTCTCCAATCGCTTCTTTTGTCATGATACTACTTTTTGAACTAATATAAGACGGAAGATTGTAGCCCATATCTTTTGCTTCATAAAATTTTCTCTTCCTCAAATGATTTAGTTCAGTGTAGCTTAAAGCTATATGCATATCGTGACTTTCGGGAGGGTATAGATCGCGCACTTTAGAAAATGGAACCATGGGGAGCCCCAAGTATTCATTATTAGTTATGTAATCGTCATCTTTTGTAAAACAAACGACTTCATATTCAGTATCATCATTGAAATATTGGTGAGCTATTTCTGTATAAAGTCCTTCTCCAAAAAGTATCAGTTTTTTGTTTTTCATTTTTTACCTCTTCTGTAGTTCTAATAAAATAGATAAGTTCATTATACACCATATTAATCACTTCCAATTAAAATATTTTATAGTCTGGTCTCCTAAATTAAAGAACATATCGACGATACTAACATAGTGATCAAAGCCCTGCCACATTTGTGTATATTCAGGAAAATTATCTAAATCATAATAAGTTAATTTTATATTATTCTTTTCAAACAAGCCTTCATCCATATACCCCTTTGCGGCAGGCCCAGTAAAATATTCATTCGCATCCATATCATTACACAAATTAATAAGTTTTTCAGTCTTCCCGCCCCTTATATCAAATTCTCTTGAATCTAAAATGCTTATATCTAGTTCTAAAAGACTAATACATCTTTGTAATAATACTCTATTAATATCCGACAAGTAATCATAATTTTTTAGTTCTTTGAGATAAAGTTCTTCAAAGTAAACGGAATATTCTTTAAAGTATGGTGCTTTCCGATAATTCTCAGTTATTTTGTTCCAATGATTCAAAGACCAGTTATTATCTTTTACTTTCGCTTCGTTTATCTTTTGATGAAACTTGCCTTTAACATCAACTGGAATTGATAGCCAGGATGGTCCGTTTGGAGTTATTATTTTATTTCTATTTCTCCAATCTCGCTTTGTATATTGGGCGTTATCATATAAGATAATATGAGTAGCCTTTTTCATGGTGGTAAAATAGCCTTTCCATGGTATATAATTTGATTGTGTTATGATTATTTTATTCGGCATTGTTATTTCTATTAAGTCGGTATGTTCTAAAATCCATCACACTTAGAAATTCATTACTCTCAAATCCTAAAAGTCTATTTAATCTATCATCTTGTGTTTTTTTTCTTAAACAGTGTGGATATTTTATTTGTTGTTTTATAAATGGCAATGTAAACATATTATTTACACCGCATCTTGATTGATTTGTTTTATTGTCTCCGGCACTATGATAAACCATAGAATCAAACAAAATGACAGAGCCTGCCTCCACGCCGGGTGTTTCTTCATTATTATAAGAAGTTAATTTTTCAACCATATGGCTCCCTGGTATAAAAGAAGTCCCTCCATTGCTTTCATTATAGTCATCTAGGCAATAATACAAATTTATAGATAAAGGTCTAGACGATGTAAACTCTTGATATATGAGATCTCTGTGAAAAAAGCTTTGGTGGTGTTTTTTCATGGGAGGTATGAAAATACCATTTTGCAAGCTTAATATCGCATGGTCTCCTAGAATATCTTCAACAATCTTCCGTGAAAAATCATTATAAAAAAGATATTGAAATTTTTGATCTTGCAAAAAAGGGGACCGAACTGTGTTGTCTTCTCCAATCTTTTTAAGGTTGTCTTCTCCAAAATCATCCTTTTGTTGTTCATATAAATCAAGAATTCTATTTTTGTAGAAATCAACTTGAGACTTCTCCAAGACATCATGGAATACTTGAAATCCTTTTTCTTTAAAATCTTTATATTCCATGATTATTAAAAAACTCTTCCCATTTGCCAACAAGCCTATCAGTATCCATTAGGCTCTTATAAGTCTCATACATATTAAAAGAAATTTGTCTTTTCTGTTTTTCACTATAATTGGCAAACCTATACATCTCCTCTGCAAACCTTTTTGTATCATAAGCCGGTACAAGTGCACCGTTACTCTCATTAACAAAATCAGAGGCATTGCAGCTATCAAAAGAGATCACTGGCGTTGCCAAGGCAGCAGACTCATATGTTGTTCTTGGACCAGCATCTCCAATAGTAGTAGAACAACTTATGTCACTAGCCGATAGGATAGTGTTATAGGTATCTTTATCTACATGGCCGGTGAAAACTACCGGTATGTTTAAGTCTTGTATCTGTGTCGCAACGTTTTTATCGCCCACTTGTGCACATACAAGCAATAGCATCTCATTGTACCTGTCTATCTTCATTAAGTGTTTTAATATTTTTAAAGAAGTTATAAAATATTCCATACCCTTTCTTTTTATTGCTATGTCATGTGCTGCCCAGGTCATAATAAATTTTATATTTTCAACATTAATAGAGCTTTGATTTTCGATAGATTGTAAAATATTTTTTCTTTGCTCTACTTTAGTTTGCCACAAAATATCAAAATCATAGTCATAAAAAGAATTTTTTAAAGGTATAAGCACTTTTTCAACATCTTTAAAAATAAAACTTTGATTTGCCTCTTGATAAGAAAAATTATTTCCCACGTTCAATATAACCGCGTCTTGATTTCTTTTTACGAAATTTTTTGTACTGTTAAAGTTTGATATTAATAATTCCTCACTACCGCTCGCTTTCCCAAATAAGTCAGGACAAGGCGAGCGACATCCCTCTTTAGTTTTGAATTTATCACAATTATGCTCACTCGGATATGAGCAGCCGCCTGTCCATGTATTATTAACAGCAGATAAAATAATAACTTTAGATTTAAAGTGCTTTAAAACTAGTTCTAAAATCGGCAAATTAATATCTGCTTTATCGGCAAGAGCAATAAATTTGTGATCCGGCAAATTTTTTATCAAAATATCAGCAGCGCGTTTTATATATTGTTCATGATCATCTTTTACATTTAAATAAATAAAATCATGATTAATTTGTTGCGCTAAGCGCATATTATCACCTAAAAGACTAACATCAAAAACATCAATATTGTTTTTATATAGACTTTCTAATGTATTTACAAAAATAGATTTTATTTTTAAATTATTTCTAAAAAAATCAAACATTTGAAAAAGTCCATGATTAGGCTTGCCTTCATTGTGATCAAATGCACTAAAAAATATAACATCGATATTTTTTAAATTTTTAAGTTCCTTGTTATCCAGATTCATGTTCTTTTTCCAAGATGTAGTATTTTTTCTTAAAACCGGCTTTTTCGAACAACCTCACGCTAGCCTCGTTATCCAACTTGACTTTTGCCAAGGCGTTTGGATGTCTTTTCATAAGTTCATTGATCATAAAGATGGCCACCCCTCTTTTCTGGTAGTCGGGATGTGTGGCTACTCTTATATCATTGTCAATTACTCCGGCATACCCAGCAGGCTTATTGCTTATCAAGCAAATATAAAACTTATCCCCATGCAACTTCATATATTTTTCATGATCTTTCTTAGTTATCTCTTCCTGTTGAATAAACCCTTTTTTAACCTCTTCATGGTTTCTTAAGTTTCTAATAAATTCCCAAAATGTTTTATTGTTTAAAACAAACTCTTTCATACTTTTCCTAAGAACAACTTTTAATTAAGTCCGGATGAAAAACACTATGGTGATATGCTCTTAGATAATCCCTTGAAAGTTCCATGCCCATATAGGGGTGTAAAGTAGTACCAACATCAATATAGGTGTTATTATGATTATACTTAAAAAGTTCGTAAATTAAAACCTCACTTAAGCTACTTGCAGAAAATAGAAAAATGTGATTTTCTATTTTATTATCGTTTATATAACTCTTTATCTCATCGAGCACATCATGATCATTTACAATACAATTTTTACCAACTCTAAAGTCTTTTTGCACTTGAAATGGCAACTTGCTTAAATCAGCGTTCTCGTTACATATCATTACCACTTTATGATTAGAAAACTCCGGGATGAAATGATTTACAAACATGGGGTAATTAGAGTTGACCAGCAGATTAGCTGACATAGCGTGCTCGTCGTCAGAGCCGTACAAGTCTCTCATCCAAGGCTTAAATTCTCTAGAGGCACAAGTGCAATTTCTACAAATACCGCCAACAAAGTAATTATCTTTCTTATATTTGTATGCCTCTATTAATTTATCAGTTAAAAACTTATCTCTTTTAGGATCAAACTCCTTATGATCATTTTCAGAATATCCAAAATTATAAACCGTTTCTCCCAATATAACTTTATCACTACCGAGAACCAAAAGTTTTCCTTGCATGATAGCTATTTCCCCATCTGAAAATCTGCTAAAAGCAAAGCTTTCCCCGTTTTGCAGTTTATGCAAAAGCTTGTAAAAATCTTTTTTAAAATCCATGTTTTTCCTTCAATATTTTACATATTTTTTCAGCAGACTTGCCGTCTCCATACGGACACTCTTCTTTTTCATCCGGAATATGATCTTCATCCACCCACTCTACAAGGCCAGGTAAATCGTCCACCCCCATACACAAAAAAGCAAAAGTCCCCATACCTTCGATTCTTTCTGTCGTTTCTCTACAAACGATACACTTTTTTCTAAAGAAGGACGATTCTTCCTGTAGCCCTCCGCTGTCGGTGATTACAAACTTACAAGAAGCTAAAAGTTCAATAAATTCGCCATACTCCATTGGCCTCACAACATTTACATGATGCAATAAATCTTTATGTTTATAAACATTAGGATTTGGATGGATCGGCAATATAAACTCTAGATGCTTATTCTTTTTTGCGATTTCATCAAGCTTGCGAAACCACTGCGGGATTAAATTGTGATTTTCTCGACGATGCATTGTTATAACAACTTTATTTGTATATTCGGCTTTTATATCTACAATATTATCCAAAACAGTGTTACCAACAACATATGAACTGCCTCGTACTCTTTCTGCTTTTAGGTTTCTTTCTGCTCCCTCCGTTGGGCACAGGTTTATGTCTGACATCCTTGATATTGCCTGTCTATTAAACTCTTCCGGATAAGGGTTTAGCATATCATAAGTTCTAAGCCCTGCTTCAAGATGAATTATTTTTATTTTTCTATGAAACGCCGCCAAAGCAACAGAAAAAGCAGAGGTTGTGTCTCCTTGAATTAACACCGCGCTAACTCCATCAAAGATGTGGTCGTTGTTCATTACAGATGATACAATTGAGTCTAGGCGACTATCTCCATCTATAATTTCAAGCCTGCTGACGTCTTCTTCTATTGAAGATAAGAGATCTGTATGTTGTCCCGTCAAAAGCAACTTATAATCGATATCTTGTTTAGAAAAGGCGTTTAATAATGGTTTTATTTTTATATATTCAGGTCTTGTGCCAAAGCTTATAAGTATCATATTTTTACTCCTCGAACTGTTTCCCAACCATTCTTTATACCATGTATAACACACATATCTCTTTCACTAAAGAATTGTTGATGAGTTGTCTCATTATTATTTGATGTTGCCTTAGAATCAATACCTAACTCGTTACCAAGCGTAGACCCATGCATCTCTTTATTATCAGGAGGGTGTGGAGGACAGAAAGTTTTTATACCTCCATATGTTTTAGCAGAGTAGGCAAACTGTATATCTTCTCCGTTGTCCCAGGTCGGGGGCTTCTCTTTCCAAAGATATTGAAGCCATTCTCTTTTAAAAAACCAAGCATGCCCTACCAAATCAACCTCTTCCGTCTCCGGGTTTTGCGTCGGCCAGCCACATCGATCATGTTTGACGTAATGATAATCATTCAAAATTATACCAGCGCTACCTAGAATACCCTCGTGTGTTTCCATGGTGTCTAAGCAATTTTTAAACCACAGGTTCCCTGGTATGGTGTCGTCATCAAAAATTGCAATATATTCCGTATCAGCCAACAAAGCTCCAGCAAAACGTCCATAAAACTTCCAATTATGATTATTGTGAAATATTTTGTCTAGCCCAAGCTCAGAATAATCAAAATCATGATTATCTTCATGATCATTTACCCAAAGCCATATTTCTTTACATCCTACGATTTGACTTCTTATAGCCTCTATTTGTCTCTTTAAATTATATGGTCTTCTATATGAGTTCAATATAACTGTTATATCCGCAATATTCGAAGACCTTTCTTTTTTGAAAAAATTAATCCCCTCTGTACCCGCCACAACAGACGCTACCGTATCAATGATCTCTTCCCTTTTAGATTCAACAAAATTTAGAAGCTCCTCTCCTTCTAGCTTCCCAAACCACTCCTCCGAAGTACATCCGTTATTCCCGTTTGTTACAAGCTTGCATCCAAGAATCCTGGCCTCTACAGCTAACCTACAAAAGGTTTCCAGAACCTGCGAAAAAAAGACTAGGCTTTTAAATTCAGCCAGTTGTGGGATCAAATCTTCAAAAGAGCACGGCTGGATTAACTCATAGGGGTTGTTTAATTTTCTACAGAACGCCTCTGCCTGTCGCGTCCCTTTAACGGCATTTGTAGAAGCAATAATTGCTTTGTTTCTTTTCTTATCTTTGTTTAAGTTTTCTCTAAGTACACGAATATGGTTGTCAGACCACATGCTACAACCCAAATTAACAACATTGTTTATAAGTAAGTTTTTATTAACAACTTCGGAATGTATCTTAGATTGACAAAAGACAGCCTTTGCTCTTTTATAAAATTCCTTGTTTATAATTTGATCTTCAGTAGCCAAATAGTTAGGAAATAGAGAAGGGTCTCTAGTCTTTAGATATTTGTGATCATGTTCAAATATCACATATTCTTTCTGATGAAGCGCAGATAGAGAGGCGGAGTCTAAAGCTACGAAATTAGCAACAATAAAAAAATCATTACTTTGTTTAATAAAATCCTCTGTGACTTCTTGGCTTTTTAGCTTACGAACACTAAAACCTCTATTCTTGAGACCATCGATTAAAACTTCATTAACGAGTTCTCCGCCACCAGGAACTTCATTAGCATAAAAGTCCGCTATAAAGATTATAGTTCTCATCCAAATACCTGCACATCTTCTTCCTTCTCTTGTGGTATTGCATCAAGAATTGCATCAGACATCTTTTTGTACATTTTCTCCTCTTCAAATTCTTCAGCAATCCAGCTTTGTAGATTCTTTGCTTGTTTTTTAAATCTAGAGTGATCTTTGAAAATGTCTCTTAGTTTGTTTTTATACGACTTCGGGTCTGGGTAGCACCAGGCAGTTTGTTCTTCTATAACCCCTTCCCATCTAGCCTCTGGCTGGACTTGTCCTAGTTCATAGTCAACTTTAGCAAACATGGCTTTTTTCTTAACTTTGCCTTTTTTGTTTTCAACAGGCATGTATAAGAAATCAAGATGCCCGCTCCAGTCTGGTGCCAAAACCGGGAGTCCTGCCTGTGCAGCTTCGAACAGCGGCAAACCAAATCCTTCTCCGTGTGCAAGATTGATTATAGCTTTTATTTTGTTATTCCTGTATAAGCCATGTATCTCCTCATCGTGCAGACCTCCGTGCAATAGATATACGCTGCATTTTCTATCCGGGTATCCTTGTAATATTGTTCTTATCTTTTGTTCGCAATTGTACCTATCGTATACACAATTTTTTGCAAGATTCGCCTTAACAACAAGACCTACTTCATCATTAGCAAATTCTTCCACAAACCACTTGATTGTGTTGTCTAAATTTTTTCTGGGCGACCATTGGGCCACACAAAGAAAATTAAAATCATTTGCAAGCTCTAGATTTAGATCGACTGGCTGCAACTCTTTGGCGGGGTAGTTTACAACCTCTATTGGTTTTGTACACTTAAAGTCGTTTCGAATCACTTCTCCGCCAGGACCATGAACAGTGCAAACTGTTCTAAGAAAGCCTTCTTTTGCGTGCTCAGAAGTTACAATGATTTTATCAATAACCTCTTCTGTCTTTTGAATCCACGAAGGTGACACCATGTTTGTTTCTATACCGGCTGTTATTCCAATATTTGTCTTTGCTATTCTTTCCCATTCATTAGGAATTGTTACTTGTAAAGAAATATCAAATTGCGCATTGTCTTGCTGTACAGCATGTATAGTCTTATGAATTAAAAAATCTATCCACTTTCTTTCTTCTGTATCTTCCGGTGTGACACCGGTTGCTCCCCAGTTAATGTTTATTACATGAATATCAAAAATATCCTCTCGTCTTTTCAAAGATCTTAAAACAAACCTAGCATGCTCCCCATAGCCAGACCTAGAAAGCACAGGAGCTTTTAGTACAATTTTATATCTCATCTCATCTCCTTTAGAGACCAACGGTTATGCTTCTTTCTGCTTTCCCAAGACCCATGTTCATTATGAATTTTATCCATAAGGTCCACCCATTGCTTGCCATAGTTTTCAAAATTATAATTATTCAAAATATATTCGCGACCAGCTTTCCCCATCTTCTTTCTTTCTTCATCAGTTTTGTTATACATATCAAGCAGTGCTTGTACTACGTCTTCTTGAGAAACTCTATCCTCACGTATATAAGGTACCTGCAAAGAGCCAATAACTGAGGATGCCGCCGGATTAAGACCAATTCCAAACCAATTCTCTCCGTCCGTCACTTGCTCTTGAAGACCGCCCGTCATCGTAACAATAATCGGTGTCTCACAGGATAAAGATTCCATCGTACCAAGGCCAAACCCCTCAGCGTCAGCTATATTTATTGTACAATCGGCGGCATTATATAATAATGATAAGATTTCTGGGGGGTGTTTTTGTGTTGAGAAAACCACTTCACGATTTGTCAACCCAAGCTCTTCAACAATCGCTCCTAAATCTTGGCCGTGGGGGTCTCTAATATCGGTGTGCATTATAAGCCTAGCGTTCTCCTTACCAACAACTTTTAAAAATTCATTAAACCACCATATAAGAGTGCCGCTTTGTTTTCTTCTCGCATTTCTATTGTTCCAAAAAACTGTGAACTTTCCATCATCTAAAGAATGCTGCTTTTTAAACTCGGCTAAAGCTTGATCATCTGCTTTAGAAAAAATGTCATTATTGACCGCATGAGGTATGTAGTAGCTCTCTACGCTAGGCGCAACCGTTTTAACAATGTCGTCAGTGACTTTAGAAATGCTAACAACAACATCACAGGATTCATAGTGACGCTTATTGAATTTGGGATAAGGGTAATTGTCCCAAACATGATAATATACCATTGGTATTAAAGGCCGAATCTCATTTTCTATATCCCATAACCACTCATAAAACCTCGGATCAGTCATAAACCACAATATATCTGGCTTATGAGTCCTTATAATTGATCTAACGCTATCATGATTTCCATACCCGTCGACTGGGAAAATCAGAACGTCGTCTCCGTATTTGATCGGTTCATAACTGTGATGCTTTACTGCCCCTCCAAAGCAAACAAACTCATATCTGCCCGTCTTTAGCAGAGCATCAACCATGTATTTTGTCTGAGTGCCTACTCCAGACGGCGACAAAATCATATCGCTAAGTATAAAGACTTTCGTTTTCTTATTCACACTTTCCTCTTATGTGCAGTGTTCTGTCTTATAAAACTCACAGACAAATCCACTTGTACAAGCAAGCCTATTTTTGACGTGGTTTTCTTTAAGTATATTATGCACTGTATTATTCAACATTTTAAGAGCATTCTCTGTTTTTTTATTTCCGCTAGTTACACGAAAAATTTCAACTTTATTATCTTTTGCCGTTCTTTTTAACAGACCAAAGTAAGTCTCAATCATAGATGGATCTATATTATGCTTCTGTGCATAATATTTTTTGTATAAAGTCAGTTGGTAAGTAGTCATTTTGTCCGACTTCTTTTTAGCATCCCAACCCCAACTACAAGTTTTCCAATCTAAAATATGATGTTTTCCATCTTCAGTTTTTATAACTAAATCAATGTAGCCTTTAAATATTTGACTATCAAAGTTTTCCATACTTTCATAAAGACCCTCTTCGGTAGAAACAACTTCAAAGTTGCCAAAATAGCTCTCTAGAGCAGGAACCGCCCCTTCGGCTAAATCAGGCCCTTCTCGATACATACTATCAATTAAATCTTGATTTAGGTTTTCTTTTGTAGCTTCTGGTAGTTTGGCTAGTTCGTTTGCGAAAGCTTCACGAAAATGTTTTGCTTTGTCAAAAGTGTCAGAAACAACAGAATTTTCACAAACAGAATGAATAGCGGTTCCAAATGCAGTATGTTCGCTTCCTTGAAAGTCATAAACTTTATCTAAATACTTAAGCTTATGTTTATAAGGGCACTCGTTCCAAATTCGAAACTCAGAATATGATATGTGAGACATTTTACCTCTTTTAAGATTTTTTAGTATTATCTAAACGCTTTACTTTAACACTATTATTACTCTTTTTCAAGGATTTGTTTTTGGTAGAAAATACCCAAGTCACATCTTGATCCGAGTACTTGTTTCTTACATGTCCCTCTTGTACAACTGCTTTAATCTTATGTCCGCTCTCTGCTAGCCAACTAATCACATCTTGAGTTGAGATCCAAACCAAGGCATCTGTGTTTCTATTTTTATATACAGGGGCGATGACTCTAACCTCTATTGTTCCATTGCTTTTATTTAATTGAGCGTTGTTTTTTAAATACTCAGAACTTTCCTGTTTCATTATTTTCCTCCATGTTATTTAAGTTATTAACTTTATTATATAATTTTGGACTTATTTCTGCCAAGGCTCTTCTATCTCCTAAATAGTATTCCTCGAACCCACTAGCAAAATATTCTCTTAAAGATGTGACAGGATAGGGTGATATAAATAAACCTAATACAAAGTTGTTTAATTTAGCATAGCCCACTTCTTCATAAAAGAACTCGTCTAGATCCCTGACATACTCTGTATTTAAAAAATTATGGGGGGATATATTATAACCATGAGATCCAAGAATTCTACGCAAAGTGTTTCTCTTAGCTAAAAATTCTCCACGAATTTGATCGTCTCCGTAAACATCTTGGTTATAGTTTTCCTCCACCAAATGAGCTATTTCATGAACAAGGTCATCCAGCATGTCCAAATTGTCATCCTGCTCATTCGTTAAATATATAGCACCAGAATCATACATCGCATTGACATCTCTATCTCTAAGATGATCAAAATCACCAATATATACAACATCCAAATTTCTAGTAAAGTTTGCTGGAATGATTGTCTCTAATTCTTTTAAGACTTGTCTTAAATCAATATCCTCTGGGAGGGGGTCCTTCACGAAGACGTCCACATCTCCAAAAATTACAAGATGCTCCTGCCTCTTCCTGGCTCTTTTGCTACTCTCCAGAATGTAGTGTTTCATTTTGTTCTTCCTGGGCTAATCTTTGACCCTCTTCGACGTCTTCCAGCGCCTGTTGGTACCCTCTAACCCAGTTTTCTTCAGCTACCGCCATTAAGAATTCGGGAAATTCTTTTGCTAAGACATCAATAATGTTTTCAACAGTGACATTTTCATCGTTAGGATTAGTTTTGTTTCCAACATAATCAACAAGCAATGATTTTAATTCATTTTCCGGCTCTACTGTTTCAATTAAAGTAGTATTTTGTAATTCCATCATTTCCTCCTGACTTCAACAGGATAGCACACGAATATTCATAAATTAAAAATTTTAAAGAATCTTTGCCGCCAAAGTCGCTGTTTTGGATCTTTCGCCTTTTTTAAGGGTAATGTGTCCTGCCAAAGATTGTGATTTGAATTTTTCAATCGCATGCGATAAGCCGTTGGAAGTGGCGTCCAAATAAACGTTATCAATTTGTTCGATATCCCCCGTTAAAATTATTTTTGTATTTTCACCCACACGGGTAATAATAGTCTTAAGCTCGTGAACAGATAGATTCTGAGCTTCATCTATTATTATATAGGCATTAGATATTGAACGTCCCCTGATATATGAAAGAGCTTCAATTTCTATTGTTCCATTTTCAAACATTAATTCCATGGTGGATTTGTTGCCTGACATTAAGTATTCCAAGTTATCCTGTACAGGCATTAGCCACGGGCTCATCTTTTCTTCTAAAGTACCGGGCAGAAATCCAATATCTTTCCCCACTGGCTGTATGGGTCTCGACACGACAAGTTTCTTATATTTTTTGCTTCTTTCTTCTAACACCTGCTCTAAGCCCGCTGCTAAAGCAAGAAGTGTTTTTCCCGAACCAGCCCTTCCTATTATACTTACTATTGGTATATCTGGGTCCATAAGAAGGTCAAGAGCAAACATTTGTTCTTTGTTTCTTGGACTAACATTCCAAACCCCATCCGAATAACCATGAACTTTTTTTATCGGACTGTTGTAGTCTCTGAACTTAGTAAGACATGTCTTCTTTTCGTTTGCATTTGAAACGAGCATTATATATTGGTTTGGTTGTATGATTACGTCTTCTTTGTCAAAATATATTTCTTCCCCTTCGTAGATCCTATCGACCAATTGGTCGTCTACAAGATGAGAGAGCACCCCAGTATAGAGTTCATCTGTATTTTCGATCGCGTCTTCTGTAATAAAATCTTCAGACTGTATTTCAAGAGAATCACACTTTACGCGCATGTTTATGTCTCTAGATATAACAATAACTTTTCTTCTAGACGAGTTTTGTATTTCTGTTAACGCAGTACAAATTATTTGGTTGTCTGCACTGGCCATATCAAATCCAAATGGAACATCATCTAGTGCGTAATCTTTAACAAAAAGCTTTCCTAGTCCTGTTGCCAGTCTAACGCCTTTATGCAGATTTCCCTTTGCTCTCAAAGAGTCAAGAATTCTAATCGTATTTCTAGCATTTACTCCAACACCGTCTTGTCTTTTTTTATGTTTATCTATCTCATCTAGAACCTTTAGGGGAACTACTATGTCATTGTTTTTATAAAGAAAGATAGAATTTGCATTAGTTAAAAAAACATTAGTATCAAGAATATAAGTTTTTTTCATGTTACTTCCTGCGTATAAGTAAATAGTGGTAATTGAATCTTTACACTAGTTATTATGCAGGAGTTGGGCCTAAAACGATACTTATGAAACTTAAAAAAATACTTTCTTGTTTATTTTTAATAGTGTTAACGTCTTCATGTGTTAGGCCAGATATGACTTCGGATATAAGTGTTGGAAAGATACTTCCGAGAAAGTCTTTTGTAAAGGTAATAACTACATACAGGGCAACATCTTGTGTTGAGCCTAAAAGCGAGAAAGACGCCGGTAATCAATGTGATTATCACTTTTTAAACACAACCTCCTCTGGTGCTGTGGTGAAGGCCAGGAAGGATGGGTCTTTTATCTTAACGACAGGTCACTCTTGTTCTAGCAAGAATATACAGTACGCGCCAAATCCAGAAGCCATTATAGATGTTGAACTTTTTGTTTTTGACATAAGAGGCGGTAAACACATAGCAAAAATAATTAAGATTGATGAAGTAAAAGACATGTGTATGCTACATGTTCCAAGTTTAGTTTGGACTCCGGTAAAAATAAGCTATGTAGAGCCTAAAAAAGGAGACAAAATTTACAATCTTTCTGCTCCACAGGGTGTTTTTCAAAAAGACACCGTAGTCATATTAGAAGGTAGATATACAGGATATTTTTGGGGATATTCAATGTATACAGTTCCAGCAATTGGCGGATCTTCCGGCTCACCTTTGTTTAATAAATCAGGTAAGTTAATCGGAATGATACATTCAGTTCACAGAAGATTTCATCATCTATCGTTTTCTCCAAAGCACAAAGAGTTGATAGATTTTATTAAAAGTAATACAAAATAATCTATTACGGATGATCTTCTACAATATCTGATGCTTCCATGTTTGTCGCAGTTCCATTCCCCCCACCTCTTCCAAGATCAGTTAGCTCAGGAAAATTATTGAAATCAGGCCCGTTGCCAAAGATATAGTAGTGTTCTGGGAATAGCTCCCTTTCGTTAAAGCACTTGCCATTATTATAAACAATCCCGGCTTTAGTAGAGCTAAGCTCATAATCATAGATTGCTAATTGAGCTATTTTTCCTGTAACCGGAAAAGATAGGCTAGAGCCGCCAACAAGTCGTGCTCCTATAGTAAAAACATCAGGAAGCAAAACTCCAGCACCTACAGAAATAGTAGTTGGGTTGCCGCCATCAAAATATCCTTTCAGGGTGTCTGACCCATTGTATGTAACGAGTAGATGATGCCATGCATCATCGTCTTGACCGGCATCGGACAAGGGCAACCCTGACCCGCTTCCCCAAAGCCTTCCAGATCCAGCTTTCCATCCAAAGATACGAACAGTGCCATTTGCGGCAAGGGAACACCAATATCTAACATTATTATCAGAAGTCTTGGTAAATGACCATAAAGCGTGATAAGCAGGAGTAGTAAATGCAGGCGTTCTAAACCATACAGACACACTATGAGGTTTGCTGTTAAATTCTATCGGTTTAACAGCGCCGTCGCCTCTTACGTATTCATTTGTGCCACCGAAATTATAACATCTATCGCCTGTCGGCAAGGTTAAATTAGAGGATCTCGATGATGATATTTTTATTTTATTTGTAGAAGAAACAAAGTTTACTTTAGACATTTTTGTTACCCTTTCAAATAAGTAGTCATTTAGAGTGTTTATCAGCAATAGAAGCTGCCGCAAATGCATGTGGTTTGATCTTGCAGTTAAAGCCTGCCCCCTTTGCGTATCCTACCAACATATCAGAAAATCTACTAGTGGCCTGCTGTCTATCTGTTGCCGAAACGTCTAAATGAATATCAATATCTATAACAGGATTGTGTTCAAGAAGAACCATACCTATTTCAACAGAATCTTGAACCTCTTTCATTATTCTTTGTAAAAGAGTTGAAAATCTTTTCTTTTTAAAAGTGACTCTTCTTATAAAATATCTTCCACCGGATTGTCCATCAGCGCCATATAAACATATAGCTGTCGAGAATATACACTCTTGCTTTCTTATAAAGCTATCACTCCCAACAGAAACTTGCCCATCTTTTTCAGTGTGGTCTTTTATTATATCAACAATTTCGGAAAATGATAGTGCTTCTCCGGCTCCTGTATTCCATGTATGATCATCTTTCATTATATTTCCTTACATAATCATACATCGCAATTCCAGAGGTTGTCCCAACGTTCATACTTCTAACAGATCCATACTGCCTTATTGATATAACATGGTCCGCAAGTTCTAACATTTCAGGAGTCACCCCTTCCCCCTCCTCTCCAAAAATCATCAAAGCGTTTTCAGGCCATTCAAAATCTTCCATGGGAACAACGCCTTCAATGTTATTGTCAAGACAAACAAAAGTATAGCTTTCCTTCAACTTCCACAAGTCATCAAAAGTATCGATATGTTTTAAATCAATATAATGATGGGTGCCAACAGCGCCTCGACGGTCATACTTTTTTTGACCAACATAGAAGACTTCCCTGGCGTTAAAGGCATTTGAATTCCTGATCAACGTACCGATATTAAAATCCCCTTTCCAGTGTTCCATTAGAACAGCAAAAGGATGTTTAGTAAGATCTAGAGATTCTTTTATCTCTTCTTTAGTCTTGCCTTTGAATTCGTCAACTACGTTGTATTGCCAACTGTTCCACTGAATATTTTGTCTTTGAGTTTTTCCTGACACGGGTCCTCCACTGTAAGTCTCTGATTGAATATTTTCCTATGCTCATCTAGAATAGCTTTAGCGGCAGATTCTAGATCTTCAAAAGATCCTATACAAGAGAGCCTTTCATTGCAGTATGCCATGTAAGTGCATATATGCTTGTCTTCAATTTTACAAGCTAGTTCACCAATTAGTATTGATTTATACCAAACATCTACCATAGTAGTGTGAGGTTTTTTTGTAAAAGCGAAGTTGGACATATTACTCCTCTGGACCTATTTCTCTTAGCATATAGTCCATACTAGTTGTGGCTGGCCAAGCATCTCCGATACGCCAAACAGAGTCAGCGTCAGTACAGCAAACAGGCACAAGCCTTTCGGGATTGGTGTCTTTTTCTGTTTTCACTTCTTCGCACCCGAATAGCGCGAAAGACAATAATATAATAAGTAATAAATTCTTCATTCTATCTTCTCCAGATGTTTAAAATCATCAGTTTGGAAGTATAAGTATTCCCCATTAGAAGAAAAGAACTTATGCAATGTAATTTTCATCCAGTTATCAAAAACTTTTTCGGTTCCAACATAAACCATGGGCTTAAATAAATGGCTCGGAGTTCGCTTCTTCTGGCTCTCGGATATGTTCCCCCAAACAACCTTATTGATCTCGCCGTTAAAAGAAATAATAGGCCAAATTCTTTTAGGACTCTCTATTATAGCCATATCGCCTTTTTTTATATCTTCTATCAATTTAGAAACTCGCTAAGGCAATCCGACAAAGCCGATAAGGCCGATATGTCGCTCATTCTATGATCTTCACCGATTTCTATTAGCTTGACTCCATCATTGTTTATCATAATCTTGGAGCTATCAAGATACGGCACAACATCATCTTTAAAAGAATGTAAGACTTTTGTACCATAAGGGACGGTCGGATGAACTCCATATTTCTCCCAAGCAGGAGCTATCAAAATAAGATTAGTAGTAAAATGAGCTACCTGCATCGCCAACGCTCCGCCTCTCGATGATCCTATCACCACGTCAGGTTTGCTTAACATCATTTCCGATGCGATCTTAACGCTATCAGACCAACTATCCTTTGGTAAGGATGGGTTCAGCACCTCGTGTCCTAGACTTTCAAGGTGCCTTACCTTACTTCCTCCAGGTCTTGACTCCAAGCCGTGCAAAAAAAGTATCTTCAATTTTCTTTCTCCATTTGGCTTTGTCGATAGCAGGCGCATCCCCTCTCCAGAACTGTTATTTTTCGCAGTAAAGTGTCTCTCTCAGATTGCAGTGACACGAACTGTTGAGTCATTTCCCAACACCACTTTATAAGATCACCATCTGTAATCTCATTAGAGCTTAAAACTCTCTCTCTAAATTCATCAAGCGTTTCTTTCATGATTTATATTATACACAAAAAAAAGAATAAGTCAAGCCCCCTGTCAGATTCGAACTGACGACCTGATGATTACAAATCAACTGCTCTGGCCAACTGAGCTAAGGAGGCATCTACTAGATTATTTCGTCTATGAGTCCATACTTAAGACAGGTTTTTGCATCCCACCAGAGATCATGTTTTAGGATCTCGCCAAGCTGCTTTTTAGGAATTTTGGTATTTTCCTCGTATATTTTTTTAATTGTTTTCATCAAAAGATCACAATTTTGTAAGTCATCTTTCATGTCTTCATACTTGCCCCACATCCCGGAAGACAATTGGTGTATTAGCATAAAAGAATGTTCACGCATGTATCTCTTGTCGCCAACAACACTCATAAGAGTCGCTGCCGAGGCTGCACATCCATCGATAATAGTATTTACAGGAACCTTGCAATTCTTGATATAGTCCACGCTGGAAAAGCCCGCAAAAACACTGCCACCGTAAGAATTAATGTGCAAGTTTATATGGATGTCCGGAACGTCCAATATATTAGCACTGTTGCTGTATCTGTTGGATAAGGTGACTATGTACTTATTTAAGTACAGATTGTTCGGTCGAGTTACTTCAGAATAGAAGTAAATATTGTTATTCTCCCACTCAATCTTGTTGTTTGGTCCAAACCCTGTTCCTTTACTTGTAGTAGTTGTGGTTTGGGGTTTATTTGCTTTTGAAAACCAATAGTCTTCGTTCAAAACTATTCTCCTAAATAACTTACAAATTATAGCACATAACTTACTTTTTTTAAATCAAATTTGGAATTATCTAAAGTTGGCATAACCTATGTCAATAATAGCTATCTGTCCATTTTTTTCCATAATGTTTGAAGTTTTCAAATCATTAAAGATAATGCCATTGTCGTATAAAAAAGTTAGTCCGGATGCAAGTTGGTTAAGATATAAACTTCTCGGGTCACTTAAAACTTTATTTGCGTGTTCTGTTGCCGACAGAGAGTCAGATAAAGTAGAATTATACATACCGACACTTAAGGTCCAAAATTCAGTAAAAAGTCTTTTTTGTAGTTCATCCCATCCTAAAGTATTAGAAATAGAATCAATTTTTGGTTCTATCGAGTCCCACTTATTGGAAGAAGGAGTTAAAACGATGGAATCCTTAGACAGGGCATTCAAAAATTGTTTTATAAGATTCTCTGCTTCAGATAAGTAAGATTCTTTCCACTGGTAGTAAAACTTATCTTTTTTTATTTTATGGAACATAAGCTCTGCTACATCAACCATTAATCTATTTGGATATTCTAAGTAAGAATATACAATGGCGTATCTCTGATTTTCCAAAGGTCTAAATTCTACGGGCAACTCTTGTGCTTTATAAATTGTGTAAACATTCGGGTGTTCTTTACCAGCTATCATTTTAGCGGCGCGATACTCTGTGTCATCCGACGTTATCTTCAACACTTTTTTATCAAACAAATAGGCAGAACCTTTTGATCCAGAACCAAGAAAATCAGGGTCTCCCTTTAGATCTCCCCATTTTTTAAATGATTCTATAGCCCTAGAAGTAAGAGGTATTCTTTTTTGTTCATCAGTTACTTTAGCTAAAGAATCATTAATAAATCTTCTTCCGCTGTCTAATGTATTGATACGCTCGTCTAGACTTTTATATGCTCTCCATCCTGCAAAAATATCTCGCATGTTATTTCTCTATGTCTTCTAATAGACGAGATATCGCCCAGCGTTTATTACGAGAAAAATTCTCGTAATACTCTATTTCGGCAGCTTCTTTGAAATGAAATGGACGCCCCTTAACCCGCGACATAAATTCTGATTCTTCGCCCATCTTAATCCCACCAACATCCATTGTCTCACCAAAAGGGGGGTATTCATTGTCAGGCCTAGTTCCTACAAGAAAAGCGTCGCTCGCGCCGCGAGGTATTAGAAGAACAGAGTCTTGCTCGTACTCAATGCCAAAATTTTCTATCGATTTAAAGAAATTAGGCTTATTATGTTTGTTTACAACAAGCAGGCTCTCTTCTGTAACTTCTACTGCCTCTGGAGTTTCAAAGTTTTCAATAAATGAGCCCACAAGTTTAGCGACACCATAGCCTCTTTTGAGTAGACGAGCTTTTAATATTTGTCCTTTTTCTTTGTTCTCTTTTGCGGTATTTTCTGCACGATAAGCAGAAATGATAGCAGTGTCGTATTCTTTCATATGAGAGTAAAATCTAGATAAAGATGATTCTGCTAAAAATATTCTCCATTCATGTAGTATATCTTGCATAATTTTTAGTGCCTCGCTAGTAAGTAGGGTTCGTCAAATAAAAGATATCTAATATATCTACTTACTATACTATGAGCAAAGTCTCAACAAATAAGTCTAACATAGAAAAAGAAAAATTCAAGAAAAGATTTCAGAAAAGAACAATGTTAGAAATCTCCGCCTTAGTTCTTGAACTTGAAGAGGCTGAAGAGTTGGACATAGAGTACAGCAAAAAGTTTTCTGCGGACTTTAAGGATGAGTTAAAGTATAAAGCTGCTCTCTTAGACGAGATTGAAAATGCTCCTACAGAGGAGGAAAACATCTCAAAGTCTAAAAAGTCAGAGCCACATGATTTTATAAAAACTCTATACAGAGAAATAGCTAAAAAGACACATCCTGACAGATTTGGAGATGAGTACCAAGACCAATTTAAAACTGCCAGTGTTGCCTATGAAGAAGAGGAGTGGCTTACACTGCTAATGATAGCTGCCGATTTAAGTATTAACATGCCCCTCTTTGATCAAGATGCTCAACAAATAATAAGTAAAGAGATAGAACACAAAAGACGATTACTAGAAAAAAAGAAAGAGTCCCTAGTATGGGCCTGGGCTTCGTCGGATGACTGTCCAGAGACAAGGCGCAAAGCTAGGTCTTACATGGACATCGATGAAGATAAATTCCAAGAATTTTTAAAAAAAGACTCTATGTAGCACCATCAGAGAGGTCCGCAATTTCTTCTTCAGAGTCCTCTAATCTAGTGAAATGAACTTCCATAAAGCTGTCGTCCGTGAGCCAAACAGGCCTAAACTTTAGGGAATTGTTGTCCTCGCTAATCTCTTGTAAGTCTGGGTTGTGGTTTACGAGATAGTTAACCACAATCTTTTGTACTTGATCTTTTTCTAGAGAAATGCTACCAAGGTAGGTAACTTCTCCTTCAGCATTTTGTTCAGTATCGGTACTCATTTTTAATCCTTATTTTCGTATTGTTTGTCTACTGCTGAAACAATTGACCACGTTTCAGATCCTTCTCTACGGTTATTGCACGCTACATAAGCTTCAGTGGAAGCTTGGGGGAAGGTATGTGCCTCTACAAGTATACTCTCTCTCTTACCAGTTGAAGAGCTTTGTATAATAAATTCAAATTGTTTAATTGGCATTTTATTATCCTAAAATAAGCTTTTTATTTTCTTTAACAGAGGTTTCTTTTTCTTCCAGCACTTCTTCAAGTTGAAGAGAGGCTAGATGTGGGTATTTTTCAAATACTTCAGGAAGAGTTAATTTTTCTTCTATCTGAATTTTCTTTATCTGTTCTGCTACTTTACCCATCGTTCCCTCTATAAAATTCTTCTTGTACTCTCTTTTCCGTATCTTCAAACTTTTTTTCGAATTTGTCAATCTTTTTTTTTAAAAGATCGCAGTCTTCCTTATTTCTTATTTCAAGACACCTAGAATATACTTGCATTATAAACGCCTGATCTCTACCATCATTGAACCCATGTATATAACCAAGATCATGACTATAATATCTGTTATTTGTACAAGAAATAAAAAGTGGAAGTAATAAAAAGTTAAGAAATAAAGATCTTACCATTTGTGAGTTGGTTCAATCTTCTTTGCTAAGGTTCGAAGATGTTCTGAGAACGTGTTCTGAGTAGTGCTTAGCTGGTTCTTGAGGATTGCTACTTCGTCAACAAGATCGCTAATCCTGCTTCTCATAGCACCAAGCTTGTTGTTGGTTTCCAGTAGCTGCTCTTGTAAAGCTATAGTCTTTGTAGATAGCTCTTCATTTGTCTGTAGGTTTAGTAGTCCTTCGTCGACTACATTCTTCTTTCTTCCTGCCATTTTCTAACTCCTTTAGAATCCGGGGCAATGTATAAAAATACTAGCGGTTGATACAATTCCAAAGCAAATTATAGCAACCATAAGAAACTTTTGAAAGTTTTCTTTCATATAAATACAATAACATATATAATATATTATTTAAATAAATATAAATATTTATTATTCTTTTTGATCAAACAGATATTTTAGTCCAATAATAAATAAAATTAAATATACTAGCCATTTTATTTTAGTAAACAAAGGGTGCTCCATTTACTTTTCTTTAAGGTCTAGTACCCATTCGCCATTTACTTTCTTAGCACTTACTCTCATTCCAAGAAAATACCAACGCTCGAACACGCTAGCGTCTAACTCCGGTACAAGGCCTTTCTCAATGTCTCTAAAAAATCCAACTGCTCCCTGGATAATCTGCGACTCAACCGAGTGGTCATCTCCAATCTCAAAAACTTTTTTACTCTTGTGCTTTATATCTAGCCATGCTACTGTGTCTGCCAATGTTTGTTTCATTCTTTTATTTTTGGCAATGTGGGCAGCATGATACAAATGCCCCTTTAGTGTATCAATATGGATTCCCATAAATGGGTGCCCACCGTAAGTTACCTTTGCGGAAGCGCTCACGGATATAAAACACAAAATTATAGCTAATATTAATTTTTTCATTAGATTACTCCTCTATCCATCTTCTGGATTTGTAGCTTTATGTCTTCAGTATACACTAGTCTAGGATCTTTTTCCTCGTATAATGAAAATTTAGACTTATCAAAATCATCAATCGATAGGCTGACAACCATCATCTCTCCGCCGTGCCTATCGACGCTAGCTGCTGCATTACTTTCGGCTAATTCATAATTTCCCCATTCGCTTGGAGCAGGAACTCCGTTTTCAACTAATGAGTCTTTTAGTGCGGTCGACGTACCATAGAAAAGTTCAGTTATGTTGTCTAAACGCTTAGATTTAGGAGGATCGATGCCTTTAAAATAACTGGGAAGGCCCATTTCGCCTGTAGCTCTCCAATCTCCGCTGTTGACTGCTTCTAAGGCAGAATAGAGATCTATCTCTCCTCCCCCAAGACTATCAGTCCACGAGACGCCATTTTCATCTACTTTTTCAATTTTAATGATAAGAGGCTTTTCCTCTGAAAACTCATGGTCTCGTATCACGGCACCAGGGACAATGCCAGCGGCCTCTAACTTCTGCAAGTACTGTGTGCTAACTCTCGATTCTTTCAAAAACTTCCGCCACTCTGTTAGTAGTTTTTTCATTCTTTTTTTACCAGTTCCTTATTTATGATATCATAGCCTTCCACAACTCCCACCTTTTCGTAATCAAAATCGGGGAGTAGAGCAATCTTTTGTTCTGGAAATTTACCATTTACAATAAATGAACAAGCTTGACCTACCACTTCTGTGAAAAGGGCTGGATGTGACTTAGGTGGCATTGTTTGTATGTGTGCATTATAAGAAGCAATTTCGCCTTTGGCATCGAACTTTGTACCTCGTTGGATGTGAGACATGAAGTCGTGGACTGCTCTAAATTTTGCGTTTGTCTTGGGATCAAAGATATCGTGTTCTGCATCAAGCGTAGAAATTTTTAAAACACCATTCTGTTTCACATCTTGCTTTAATTCTTCTGCTGTAGCATAAGGATGTTCCTCAACAAACTCTACATCGATAACACCTTCAATTCTTTTAAACATCTTATCAACAAAAGGCTTCATCGCTTCAAAATAGGGAACAGCGGCTGAATCAAACCTGGGCGCTTTAGCATAAGCTTCTGCAACCAACTGGCAATACTTATCCCAACCATTTGGTCCGGGCTTAAGCATTAATTTTTCATCTAATACGACGAATTTACGCCAATTTTCAAGTAAGAGTTTCATATTACCATGCCTTACAAGACCAATATCTTGCTTTCCATTTAGGCCCAGGGTTTTTGCAATTATGTCGAGCCCTGAAAGATTTTCTAGCCTTTGGATTAGATTTTCTAATTTTCATATTAGGATCACCGAAGTTTACTTTAACAACGTTGCCTTTTGCATTCTTAACATAGACCTTAGATTTTTTAACATCACCCTTCATAGGCTTATTTAATGTTACTTTGCGACCTTGGTATTCTGCTTCTTCTAAAACCTCGCCTTCTGCGAGCATCTCATAGTAGGCTTGCTCGTCTACATCTTCGGTAGTAACTTTCTTTTGTTGCTTGGCTTTTTTAACTTTGCTTTTAAGACGATTCATATTATATTTACCAATCTTAGACAGCTTCGACAAAGCCTGCACCGCTGATGGACTACTATGCCCAGCCATTATGGCATCGATTGCTTGTTTCTCTAGTTCAGCTATGTTTGGAGAATCGTCTTCACTTAACAAGGCATTAAGTTCTTCTTTTACAATTTTTCTAATCTGTTCTTTTGTGATATTCATCGGTCTGCTCCTATTGGCTTTTTCCTTATTTTTCCCTTTTCTAACATTTTCCGACCCACCTGGCCAGTCAAGTTCATCCGGTCATATGTGTGGCTCATACCAGCCTTGTTTACTATCTTTCATTATCCTTTTTTTCCTGCTTTAGATTTTTTGCCAGATTTTTTTGAGGTCCCACAATCAGATGGTGTTGGGCGACAATGTGGATACTTTGCTCTTTTTTCGCCCTCTTTTCTTCCGCACGATTTGCAAGTTTTCCTACCAGTCTTCTCGTCTTTTCTACAGGTATTGCAGTCCACCCAGCCTTTTGATTTGCCTTTACCACCTTGTCGGGAAAACCAACCGTGTAGACCGGATTCTTTTTCTTTAGAGTAGTCAGTTTTCTTTTTCTTTTCTTCTAGCTCGTTCTCTTGAACGGGCACACAATTGGGAACCATACGATCGCCCTTTTTCTTCATCCCAACTTGCTCATATCCCTGCCAGCACGCTTCACCTAATACGTTTTGTATTTCTTCTTCTACTATCTTTCTAATATCTTCTTTTACACCTTTCCAAATCTTTCCTTGTCGGCATTTGACCACTGCTCCGGATGCATATGCAGATGGCCAAACATCATACTTACGCTTTGCTATTCTAGTGCAGCGGTCCCCCTTCTTCTTTTTCTTCTTTTTCTTCTTCTTGCGTTTTTTTTCTTCTAGCGAATCTTGATTTTTTTCTTGCCATTCCGCAGACTTATCATCTTCTGTAATTGGGCCGCCTTTCGCCCATGTCCGGCAAGACCTGGCGGAGTGGCATTTAAAGTGGTGCATCCAACAGTACCCAAGCTCACCATCATCATCGGATGTTTCTCCAGGCATGCAGTCTTTCATTCTTGGTGAGATATCAAATGCTACACAATTGCCACATAATGATGCCTTAGCGGCCTTTTCATCGGTATTCCAATACTCAGCTATGTCTTTCCAGTAATCCCCCGGTTCATCGACGTTTAAAGGGCCATATTGAATATGATCTTCGTGGATAGCTGCATCGCGGTTCTTTGTGTTTAATTTTAGATCTTGAGTTGCCGGTGGGCAAACAAGCTCCGTTGCTGCTTTAACAACAACATCAACACTTTCTTTTAGATATCTTTGCCACTCTGTTAACAATTTTTTCATTATTCATTTACTCCCTTTGGTAATCCTAAAAGTATCTTCGTTTCTTTAGAACCGCCAATATCCCTTATATACCAACCATTATAATTAGGATATTTACCTTCAGGATGACCACCTAGCCATGTTATTTCTTTACCTAACACTCTTTCGACATCTTCTTGACTATCCACAAACGGGACACCGTACTTGGTTATCATAATGTGAGCAATTGCTTTTGACATCTCAGAAAAATATCCAGGAGTATTCAATAATTGCGCTGACTTATCTATATAAGCAGTTATAGCTTCTTTGCTTCCATCGTGGCCCGCAACAGTCATCTTTTTGCCTGCTGGCTTGTTAGAAGACACGCGCAAAGCGTCTGGCTCCGGATCAGAGTCTATATCAGTTGCAATGTATTCATCGTATTTGCCCGGTAAATCCGATGCAGATCTTATATTCGAATGTCCACCAATTTTCTTATAGGCATTATTTATAAGATTATATAACTCATCGGCTAGGTTTATTTCGCCGCCACGATCTCTAGCAGCAGAAGCAATATCTTCGATAGGTATATCAAGCCACTGGCCTTTGGGGGCGTCGTAGTCTGCCCATTTATTTTCATTCAAATTAACTTCTCTTTGAAATAGAAAGTATACAGGCACCTGTTCAAGACCAAGTTCCTGTGCAATTTGATGTCTATGGTTCCCCTCGCCAATTTTGGCTACACCATTCGATCCAAATTGAATAAGCAAGGGCTCACGTATACCGTTTTCTTTTATGTCCGCCCTTAACTCTTCGTATTTGCCAGTTTTTATTCTACGTAGCCGGTCCTTAACGTACTCTCTGTAAGGGGCGAGTTCTTCAGTTGGGTAATAAACGGGATCACTGGAATCGACGTTACTTTCCATGATAGTACCTCGATTTTCAACCCAACATTTTAAAAGCTGTTCAATGGAAGGAGGATTATTTTTATTAATTGTATAATACGCTTTGCCATAAGGGTCTATTTCGGGACAAACAAAGTTATCTCTTCCGACATCATCGTATGTAAACGATTCATTCAAAAACTTCCGCCAATCTACTCTCCCTACTAGTTGTAAGATCTTGGCAACGTTTTTGTGACTGTTTGGCTGAGCAATAATTTTATAAGCCTTTAAGTCAGCATTTGCCTTTTGGGCCAAAAATGCCCTGTGGTTCCCATCAGTAACTTCACCATTTTCATCAATAGTAATGGGAGGAAATTTGGAAAAATCAACTTCGCGTGGGTCGGCTGGATTATTTCTAAAATAGAGCGCATCTTTCCCGGCGGCTTTATCTTTGATGTATTGTTGATATTTTCTCTCTCGTTCTTTTACCGCCTCATCTGATATTTTATAATCACTTGGACTTACTAAAAACGGGCCTTCTAAAATATATTTGTCTATGCCATGTATAAATCGTTTCAATTCTGGGTATGAGTCACGACCTTCGTTGTAATGATAATCTAATAATCGCTTTTGCTTTGGGAACATGCCTATTAATAGTTGGTGGATTTCGTTAGCTTTTTTGGGATCTCGCAAAGCATTACCTACATTTTCCCAATCACTAGTTTTCATCGAATGGATCTCTTCATTCAAAAACTTCCGCCACTCTGTTAGTAGTTTTTTCATTCGTATACCACGCTCATTCCCATAGAAGTCTCTGTTGACTTGCCAGAGTTTCTACCAAGCGCGTGCAAGACTTCAATTGGATCATATCCAACTATTATTCTATCGTTAACAACAAATAGTGGAATAGCGTTTAATGTGCCTTCGTATCCTATCTGTTTTGCGATCAACTTAAGTTGTTCTTTAACAGCCTTATTTTCAAAATCTTTTTCAATAAAAGTAACATCGTTATCAATTAAAAATTTCTTTGCTGTTTTACACCATCCACACCAAGGAGCAGAATAAAGTATGACAGTATTTTTTGGGATATTTATCTTTTGAACTGTTACTATAACGTTCTGTCTTAGAGGTATAGAACTTTCCGGAATACAGGAAGAGGTTAGAAATAAGGAGAGTATTGCTAAAATTATTTTTTTCAATTATTAACCCTCTTTATGTTTAAAATAGTTAACTTGTTTTTCTCTCTTTTCCGCGCCCTTTTTTGAATCGTAGCAACCGAGATTACGACCTGTTTTTGCAATCAAACAATACTTTCCATCTTTCTTTCTAATGACTTCAAATAAGCCTCTTATTATAGCCTCTCTTAACACTTGACGTATTGTAATAGAGCTAGATTCTCTTAAGAGACTCTCAAACATCTCAGAGGGATGGTGTTGTCGCGAAATATCTTTACCAGTGATTTTACCCATCCACTGATCCCTAAATTTTCCTGCCAAATCTGCGTCGCTTTTTGATGCTCTTTTGGAGTAGTCATTTGGAATTTTAAACTTTTTACCTCCGGGCATTATCACTTCAAGGTCACCCTCCAGGTTAATTTTTTTAGCCACAATCTCGACCCAAGTGTCCCAAAGAGACTTCGATACGCTAGCTTCAGTAGTTTTATTCATAGCAGCAATTTGCCTTAAGAACTCGACATACTTCTCAGCCATCTTAACTCCGCCTTTTGTAAGCTGATATAAGTTAGAGCTTGTGTCCAGCTTCTTTCCAGCGGTTTTAAAGCCGACACGACCGTCTTTGTCTGTTTTTATTAATTTACCTTCAGGATCAAGACCTTTATAAATATTAAGATTGATGCTGTCTATGCATCCTAGTCTACCTATTATTAGCTGTGAAGCAAAGGCTGCTTTTGGCAAGCCAAGACCCGGAACTCTTAAAAACTTAAGATAAGTATTGAACATTGCCTCTTCTTTTTCGATGCTTCCGGATTTAGCATTATTATATTTGTTTATGTCTGACATTATAGAGGAATACATTTTTCCTCGATTGTTCCAAATATAATCGATTGCTCTCTTCCTGAATCCTAGTATTAACATTTTTATAGACTGCGGGAAGTCTTGGAATTCTTCTCCGGTTAATAGGCCATCATTTTGTTTGATGTATTTCATCAAGATAGGAAATCTTGGAACAACTTCATACCATCTCTGTTGCTGAGTTGCGATAACGAAAATTAACATTTCTGCTAAATTTTCTGGGCTCTCTTGTGCATAAGAGTTGATGGCGGGATTGTAAATACAAAAGCCACTGTCACCAATGTCTGCAACATTTAAGACTAGCGGATCCGGTTCGTCGAGTCTGTCTTCTTCTTTTAAGAACCGCTTCCAAGATTCAAGTAGTAATTTCATACTATTAAATAGTATTTAAATCAATAAGATGACGTAAAATGGTGGAGGTGTCGGGAGTCGAACCCGAGTCCTAAATATATCGAATAAAACGTCGTTCACAAGGTTAGTTGGTTTTTGGCTCCAACAAGCACAAGACACAAATTCTTTACTATTGGGTAAGGCTAGTAAAGAAGCCTTTATTTGCAGCTTTGGTTAACAAGGTTGCTGCCACCCCGTGGTTATGCCGCTAGGGCGTAATCAAAAGCAACGTTATCGTTGGCAATTAAAGTTTTGAGTGTTTTTACTGTGCCGCACTCACACAGCCTTGCACATTCTATTTTCAATACCCAGTCGATACCAATTCACCCCCGTGTTTTAGCACTTGCCGGAACAATTTGCACACGAGCAGCAGCCGCAACAGCAGCAGCAATGGCTATTATTAAACAGATTTACTAATTTGTGAAGTAATAATTTCATTAGTTTTACCCCCTCTCCAATAATTAGTTTTGTTCACTCTCAAAAAGCTTCTCTCTGCGTATATAATAGTTAAGTTGCTTGATGCTCATTCCAAGAAACATAGAAGCTTCTTTTTTACTTTGAGCCGCAGAAATAGCGTATTTAAAAATAGCATTTTTGCATATTTTACCAATTCTATCATAAATCCGCAAACCATACAATTTATGCTTTACCACTCTTCCCGCCGTTTCCAATTTTAGACCTATTAATTCTTCTAAAGTCAAATTAGAAAGCATTATTTCAAACTCATCGTTTGATTTACCTTCTTCTTTTAAAACTTTAGATAATGAATAGTTTTTAAGCGGTGACTGCTTGTTCATAAGCATCCGTAGTTGGTTCTACTGCTGCCGGATTCAGTTCTTCTTCAAACTTATCAAAGTACAACTTGAGATTTGTTAGCAGATAATCATAAAAAAGTTCTTGATCTTCTTTATCTGACAAGAGATCGTAGGAATCTAATATATTGGCTTCTACCTTTTTAAAACTTTGATATGCCATATTTCTGCCCGTTTCGTTTTGTCCTTCAATACCAAATTCTTGAACAGGGTCTGTCTCTTCCGGCTTTTCGTCATCAATTGGAATAAAATCGTCTCTATCGTCCAATCCTAATCCGCCGTCTTCAATATCAACATCTATCTCTTCTGTTAGTTCGGGTTCGTCGAGAATTGAATCTTGACCAGCGGCGTTATTAATCATAGCGGGTTTAATAGTGTTTTCTACAGCATTTAAGATATGTGCTCTAAAAGAATTTCTTTGCTCTTTATTTGTAGTTAAAGTTTTATAGTCGGTCTCTAAGACTGGGATTATCTTTTTTAGCAACTCTTCTAATACATTAATTCCTGTAGCTCGACTTGGAGCAGGGTCCACATCTGGCGTTGCTGTTTCTTTTATTAGTTTTTTTATAATTGATCTAAGCTGAAGCTCTTGCTTTATTTCCTGTTTTCTTTCCTCTTTAATAATTCTAATAGCCTTTTGAACAAATTCTCTAAGCTTTAATTGTTCAACAAATTCATCTCTAGAAATACCACCCTCGACAGCACCGGCTGCCATTGAAGACATTTCGTCTAATTCTTCGATATCTTCTTCCATTGGTTGAAAACTTGTACTGGTACCTTCGTGGTCGGTTGATTTTGCTTGATCGCGAAGCTCACCAAAATCATGCTCTTCTTCCTCATCTGTTTCTTCTAAGTTAGCAACTCTTTTTTTGCTAATGTCGTCCCCAGAGGGAGTACCTTCGCCAAAACCTAAAGATTGACTTTCAGAGAGTACCTCTTGAATTAAAGAAAACAAATCCATCAATCTTTCCCTCAGTCTTTATTAATCTTATCTAGAACTTTCTTTACTACGCCTTTTTTTCCTTTTTTAGGTGCATCTTTTTCCGTTTTTGGCGCAGGCTTTGGCGCAGGAGTTGATGCAGTAGGCTCAGGGCTGGCGATCTCTGTTCTTTCTTGCCTTTGAATACGAGCCAACTTTCTTAATTTTCTTTTTCTTGGGCTTGCCATTATAATAATTCCTTATTTACACCACTTTTCCATAAGCAGTTTGTTAATGTTTTTGTTTTTCCACTCTGTGAGTGTTGTTTCTTCTTCAACAGACTCTTCTTCTACAACTTCCTCTTCCGTGACCTCTTCTTCCTCTAGGGGCTTCAAACGATCTGCGGGCGTATCAGAAGGCGCTCTGTCTGGCGAGTCTGTTTTTGTTTTTTCTAAAAGAAAGCTTCTGACGACTTCTCTAATTTTGTTTTCTAATGTTGATTCCATTTTATTTGAGTCCTCCCAATCACGAAAACACAGGTTTCCTATTAAATAGGCTTCTTCTTCCATTTTTCTCAAATGTTTGTTATTTTGTGCATAGCCTTCGTTAGTTTCAATTTCTCCATCAAACTCTCCTCTACAATTTTGCGAGTGATGTACAAGTTCGTGAGAAAAAGATCTTAAAATATCTTTGATATGTCTGTTATCTGTATATATAACAATTTCTCTATCACTAGGGCTATAATATGCTGTCTTGCCAAGAGGATTTTGAGAGTTCTCCTGATCAGACACAAAAGATAAACGCAGAGGGCCTGAAAAATTCATTGTCCTCTGCGCGTAGGGGTAAAATTTATTTACTAATCCTTCTAAAATTGATAAATCTTTGTTAGTCTTGTTTTGAATTTTCAAGCTCATCTTTAATCATTGCCATTAGGCCTTCTTTTGTAATTTTCAGATCACTATCTATATTCTCAGCCATTGCACCAAGACCTCTAGTTGTGGCTGTGCCGCCTCTTTTAATGGCGTCTCCACCAGAAACCCCACGACCACGCGGTCTACGACCAGCGCCCAGACCAGGAGTAGTATCTTGTGAGGCCGCAATGTCAGCAGCCAACTTAGGATCTTGAATAAGCTCAAGAGCATCAACTAGGTTAGCTAATCTTGTATTTCCGCCCTTTGACCAAGACAACACTCTTTTAATCGAAGAAGAAAGCTCTGGGCTCAATTCAACTAGCTGATCTAGGTCTAAACTGCCTAGTCTTTTAACCATCTTCTTGCGATCGTTTGCAAAAGCGCTTGCAAAATCTTTTACAGCGTCTAGAGCAACATCGGCTGCATTTTGTGCAGCTTCTGAAGATAACTCTTCGGGAGTTTTAGCAAAAGCGTCTTTAGCCGCCCCAAATCCCCTCTTTAATCGATCCATAAAGCCTTCATCAATAGAATTCTCTTCAACAACTCTATTAAATTCTTCTAAAATGATGTTTTTCAACTCAGATTCAGTGATTTTCATGTTTTTTAACCCCTCTAGATGGTTTTGTAACTATAAATAGGACCAATTATTATAAAAAACCATAAAAAACCACAACCATATTACCCACCCGGAGGTGCAGATTTTGATCTTTTATAAGATGGTTTTTTGCTATATGGTGGCATATTAGCTTGATTCCCGTGCTTAATTAGGCGTTTTTTCATTCTAGAATGCTTACTTTTTACCATTTGTTGGTATTTTTCTATCTCTTCTAGCTTATCAAAGTGCTTTTCGACTCCATTTTTCACCAAAAATGCTTTAATTAACACTTCAGGATGGTCGATTTCTAGCGATTTAACGGCATAAAGGTTCTCAATCATGTCATCCCAAAAGAATACCTCCGAAAATCCCTTAGAAAGCTGTTTTTTGACCCATGAAGCCTTTCTTTCGGGGCCTTCCCCTTCTAAATGAGAATATTTTGGTGAATTTACAGCAACAATCTCAACGTCGACGTCAAATTCTTCTTGCAAATATGATTTAATAGGCTTCCAAACCTCCCTTGCGGTCAAAACTACAATTTTGTCGTCATTTGAGAGCTTCTTTATTGTTCTTATCATTAGATTTAGCGTTTTTTCGATTGGTTTAGGGTTTATTATTGTTTTAAACTCACTAAAATCAAAGTTATCCTCGGAGATATCCGAACCAGACAGCTTTAAGCGCTCCCATTCCTCTGGCTCTAACCTTTTTCCACTAGATTTGTGAATTATTTGTCCGTCTGTGTGTACCAAAGTATTATCAAAGTCAAAAGCAAATAGCTTCCTCCTCTTCTTTTGATCACTTTCAAGTAATTTGCGCCAATTTTCTAGTAATTCTTGCACATCAAGAGGCCTCTTCAACTTCTTTAAGATAGTTTTGCCAATCTCGCTTTAAATTTTCGTTAATAGACATGAGCCTATCATAAGAATTATCTCTTAGATCGCTAAGTTTACCAAGATAATTGTTTCTTCTTAAAACTTTAAACGCCAAATTCTCTGGGGAGTACGCTCCGGCTGGGCTTTCTAGGCCGCATTGTCTAAATTTTCTTATTTTTTGTTTTAAAAGCTCGGAAGAAACATACGCTTCCCTTAATTTGTTTTGTCTATACAGCCTTTCGATGTCATCTACGAGGTCCATAAGATTTTGCGCTTTCATTTTTGTGGTCTTAAGATCCAATTCAGGCTTATCTTTAGTTGGTTTAACAACCCATTCGTCTTCTAATAGAGAATAGATACCGGTCGAGATATGCGGCTCGTCAATGTCCTGCACATAGATTTCAACCTCAAAGCCTCTAAGTTTAATATCATGGCGATCATTCCAATTGCCGCTCTTTCCACGAAAGAATTCTCTCACTAGTTCCTCATTTTCATCCAAATCATCAAAATCCACCATGACGTGAAGATCTAAATCCGAGTACTGTGACCAATTATAGTTCGACAAAGAACCTGTAAGCACAATATCTTTTATCTCAATGTCCCCTAGACCAAGGTTAGACATAAAATTTTTAGCAATTTCAATTAGTTTAACAGCTATTTCGGGTCTGATCTTATTATCGTCGGTCCAGATGTCGCGGTTAAGTTCATCTTTGAGTTTAAAGCTCTCTAAGTCTATTTTTTTATTGTCTTGTAGGAACTCTTCCCAAAGCTTTTTGTTTATTTCCATAATCATAAATATTTACTTACAGGCGTTTTCGTCAATAATTTCCATTAGGTTATTATACATAGTCACCATATCGTCAGTTAACTGATACCATTTGCCGCCAGACGCGACACAAAGGGGATCCCACCCCTCAAGTGCAATCCAGTTGTCCTTATGGTTTGTTTGAGAAAATATATATATCTTAGTATTTGTAACTTTACCTATCAATTCAAGCAAGATATCTTGTGTGATATCTGGAATAGTGTAACTTTGGGAACCCTCGTCGGTAAACAGTACGATAACTCTTTTAACCTCTGGATCGGTTCGCCAGTTAATGATAAAATCTTTCATTGGAGGTTGAGATTCAGTAACCCCAGTGCCTGTGGCCCATTTCAGCGGGGGAATGGTAATTGGCAAAGACCCAGCCCCAACGAGATTATGCAATGAGAGATATATTGCGTCCATCATCATCTCTCTAGCGCCCGACATTGCCCAAGAACTTATATTTAATTGTGACATTGAAGATAGAAAGTCACTGAATCCACTAAGATTGTGGTAAAGATTTAAATATTCTGAATTGTTCCAAGCGTTATCGAGAGGTCCTAGAATAGTACCCCATTGTAAAACCTCTTCGTCACTGTAGCTAGCGGCAAACTTATTAAGAGCAGACATAACAGCATATATCTCTGTATCCATCGAACCTGACCAATCAACGATAAAGAGAACATCAACAGGCCCCAACTCTTCCCCTGAGTCTGTTTCGCCGTCACAATCGTTATCTACACCATCACAAATTTCTTCTTGAGGTGTTACTTCATCTTTGCAAAGGCCCGGTACGAAATAATCAGGTATGCCTTCAAAGTAGTTACCCCAAGTTCCTTTATAGCACGTCAAAATCCCAGGCTCACAAATACCTACAAACAGCGTATCTGGATCAGCAGTATAACACATTTCAAATAAGTCTTCATCAATTAATTGATTACAATTGTCGTCGTAATTATTGCACTCTTCGGCAGCAACAGCGCCTTTTGTGGGATCGCATTCTTCGCCCGGTACTGGAAAATATACACAAGGAGATACACAATCCGTTGTCAAAATCTCTGAACAGTCCGGCGTTGTACATTCGCAAGTTTTATATCCTTCCCCGCATATTAAAGGCTCTTCTTTACAAGGGAAAAGAACTCCAACGTCTGCGATTGTACACTCACAATTTATACCTTCATCAATTTGTCCATCGCAATCGTTGTCGAATCCGTCACATATCTCTGTCTGGACCGGGGGCGCTGTGCAAGAAACCCAGATGCCACCAACGCAGTACTCAATGCCATTCCCACAAGCAGAATAACAGTCTTGAATCAAGTCCTCATCAGTACCGCCATCACAATCGTTGTCCACATTATCACAAGTTTCTTCCGGCAGGAAACCACATTCATCACAAGCGTTCCTCTGTCCCTCATCGATATGACCATCACAATCATTATCCTCGTAGTCGCAGATTTCTTCAGAACACAAAGAGGTACAATCAGTATATTTTATTTTACCTTTATCACAAATTTTCTTTTGAGTACCGGGATACCCATCATCAGTTGTACAATCAACATCTCCCAAGTCCGGCGTGCTTGGGTCACATTCAAAGATTTCAAAGCACTCACTAATAGAAATGATTTCAGGAGGATCTTTGCAGATATCTGTTGTAACCTGCATTTGCCAAACTTCGTCTAGTGGGGGACAAAAGTAAAATTCAAATTTATAACATCTTTTTTCATAATTGTTTTTTGCAAAATAGCGAATCATTTCCGCAGAGAGAGATTTATTAAAGATATGCGACTTTGTATCAAACGTAAGCTCTGGCCTCTCGTTTTGATTCTCAGAACAAGTCATCAATGCTACTGTTAATAATAATAGCGTAAGAACTCTAATAAATTGTTTCGTCATAAAAACTCTCTAAATTAAAATATTCATAATCTCTGTTTATTTCCCACAAGTTAGCGACTCTTCTTCCTGCATCTATCTCACTATCAAAAGTTTCGTCTAAATCTATTGTGTGACTATTGGGTAGAAAAAAATATACATCTATGTTCCACTTTAGAGTAAACGGTTTTCTAAAAACCTTTCCTATTATAGTCAAATCTCCTTTGTCATCTTCATAAGATATTTCTACTTCGTTTTCGGAGATGCTTTTCCACCTAGTCTTTTTCTTCGGCAAGAAAATTTTTGATCCTTTTTTCTGCATATTTGTCAAACACTTTTTTTTCTAGTGATAAATCTAAATTTCCAAAACTTAAGATAAATAAAGTTTTTTCTATAACGCATATAAATGCTAGAAAAATAAAAAAAGCTCGTCTACCGATAGTCACTCATAAAACCCTCATTTATATGTCCGCAAGATGTACACTCAAAGGTTTGCAATGGCACAAACCCCTCCTGGCCGCTTGGAGACAATAACGCAGCAACCTTTCTAACCTTAAAGACAACTGTAAACTTATCGTTGCCACATTCATCACAAGTAACCTCGGTTGTTTGGCTTATATCGAGTGACGGGCCACGCTGGCCTTGTACAAACTGTTTCATCTTAACCTCTTTAATAATTAGTGTTTATCCGATAAAAGACTTTTTAATGACATTCTTGTAGTTTCTAGAGATGTCATGATTGTCAATGTCGGATTTTGATATGAAGCGATACTCTGTGTGTTCGCCACTTAATGATATTATACCGTCAGGTAGCGGGAGTTTATAATAAAATTTATGTGCGTTTTTTTGTACTAACTCGGCAACGCTGGTATCTATGTAAAGCCCAGTCTCTTCTTTAACTTCTCTTTTTAGTCCTTGCAACACTGCTTCTCCTTGGATAAGATGCCCACCAGGGAGATCCCATTTTGAATTTTTTGCTTTTTTTAACATAAGAATTTTTTCATCAACGTATATAACTGCTTTAGCGACAATTTTCGTGTCGCCCTCTAACTCATTTAAAAAGTTGTTCCAACTTTTAAACTTTTTCATTGAACTTACCTTTTTCGTGTAAAGGCCCAAGATAAGGCAAGTACAGCCAAAACTAAGTACAAACCAGACGAGCCAAGATCTCCTGACAGTTGTATCATGTTCTCTAGTGTGTTTATAGGGAACATCAAGTGATCAGGGCCAATTAATACTTGTAGTGTAAAAAGAAGTGCTATTATTCCAATGCCTAGTTGAGTTAACGACTTTAAAATGGTTGTGATTGAATCAATACGCTCAGGGTTCATGTTTTTCTCCTATTTGAAAACTTTTTCTTTGGATGTCTTAAAAAGCTTTGGTAAGAAGCTCTTCTTTAAACGCAACAGTCTATCAAATTTTGTTATTGTATGAGAGTCTGTATATAGCGTGCTTGGTTTTTTTATTTCCCCGTCAATTAATTGCTCATTGAAGTCGTAAAACTTTGCTTTTGGGCTCCGTGCCCTGCTATCAGGCACTGCTAGCACAAAGAGGGCGATGAGCAGAATTGTTATTAGGATTGTAAAAGTCCAAGAGTCGACAAATCGTTGTTTCATATGGGTAATTAGTAGGAGCGGAACGCTCCCGAAAAATTTAAATTCTCAAAATTAAGCCCGAAAATTTTCTTCTCCAAAATTTTTTCATTACATATCCCCTATATTTGTCTTATTATCACCTTTCCCTAAGACATTCTCTATGATATCAGCGGTAGCTTCCATGGTTTTTTCTAAAAGTTGTAGAGCCATAATAATTTTCATCATATCTTTTATGGTTTTCATGGAATCATCTATACCACCCACCCCTTGGCTCAACGTTACAAAGTCCTTAGTGCTCATTCTTTCGGTCATAGAATCAAAGCTTGGACCCAAAACGGCATCCTCCCTAGAGTCTACGTTAGAAACGCCTTGTAGGGCACTTTCTGCTTGCCCTACGGGTGCTACTTCCTTGGGTGCCGATTGACCTTGTGTGTTACTAGCGGGCGCTACTTGCGATCCTACCCCTCCTACTGCTCCAACTGTCATACTAAACCTCCTTACTAGACAAGCTAGTCGTTAGATCCTATGGGATAGTCATCGTCATCGCTAATCGAACCACTGCCTCCTATGGGAACAGGCTCATGTAAAAAGACTCTAGATGCTATCTCTAGGTCGTGACCTTCAAAATAGAAAGGTTGATTAAACGGCCACCAATGCACTTTATATAATAAAGTTTCATTAAGTTTCTCATAAGCGAGTATAACACCTAGCTTGCATTGCCTAGCCGTATGCTTACGATTTTCTCTAGATACGTCTTTAAGAGTGACTAAATCACCTATCTTAAACTTCATTAACTATCCTGGGATCTTTATATCCGTAAATAGTTTCTGGGTATATTTTAACAGTCCGCCTTTTTCTTCGTGACCATCATCGCCTTTACAGCGGTATCAGTATCTAAATCATCTAGAACTCCCAGCCACGCCTCTTTCTCAGCGTTAGTCATTGCGTCCATCATGGCCCACAGGCTATCAATCTCATCTTGCATTTGTAGGTTTCTATCTAAGAGTCTTGTATTCTCTTCAATTAAAAGCTCTAACTCTTTTTGGAGCGTATCAATTAATTCTTCCAATGTTAAGCCTTCTAATGTTCTTTTTTCTTCAGTCATATCATCTATCAAATACTACTGGCTGATCATCTGCTAAATGGAATCCTATATTTCCGGCGTGGACATCTGCCGTTTCTTCGTCGAATACCAAATGGTCTCCTTTTTTAAGAGCAATTTCTAATACCTCTTTGAGCATCTTAGCTAAAGTAGCCGTGCCATAACCGTGCTCTGACTCTTTAGGAAGTCCAACGTTGCTTTTATGTATAATTTCTAAAAGATATTTTACGTATTGAATTTTATCTTTACTATTTGGATTTTCCTTAATAGGTTCTATATCTCTATCATCAGGATGCACGTTGGGATTATATTGAAAAGCTAAATTCTGAAGGAGCGTGTGTACGTCATCAAAATGCGCCGCAGCAATTAGGGGGCTTGCGCCCTTTTGCCTAGCCCACATTTTTAGAGGAACTACTTGTCCGATCTCTGCCCAAGCAACATCAAAATTACTAGTCTCTAAATTGCCTGAGCCGAAGACAGCAAGTTCTCCTCTTCGTGATGCCCCTGTAAATTGGTCGCTTTTCATTTCTTCGTACCATTCTAGCTCTTCTTCCGCTCCTCGGATCCCACCAGAAAAAAGCTTAAGAGCATGGCCGTTATCTAACTCAAAAACGACACCATAGGCCCCAGCGCCCAGAAGATCAACAATCTTGTTTGATTTCAACGGGTTATCATTTGGAATTTCGTTAACAACATCTGTAAAAACAGAAAGATTTTTCTTGCGAAACTCATCCGGATATTTTGCTACTTTTAATTTTCCTATGTCTATATCAAAATAGTCCGGGATACGAGCCATCATGACATTGTCGAAAATCTCATGAATATTGTGAATATAGGTTTCATTACCTTTCTCCAGTGCTCGCTGGGCATATGCCTTTTCTTTTTCTGTACTAAATCTTTCTTGCTCTTTGGCTTTAGCCAATTTTTTTAATGCGCTATAAACTTGTAAATCTTTTTCTTTTCTTGAACGCTGTTCCTTTACAAATTTTTTCCATTTTTTAAATTGCTTTACAACTTTTTGCTCGTAAATAGCTAATTTTAAACGACTATTTTTCGTCTCTTGTAAAGAGGCACCAAACTGTGCTGTCGCATCTTGAGAAGCTATGTGATCATCATTAGGATCGTATTGTGGTCGAGGAGTGTCAAAAGTATTATCTGTCATTCTAAGTCTGGCAATTCGATCTACACGAAACATTCTCCACCCAGGAAGATTGTCTGGCGTGTCTGATGCGCCTTGAACTTGCCATGCACGGACTACTGGATTCCCCGACTGGTAGTGCGTACCAAGAACGACAGGTTCAATAGCTCTAGCTCCTCTGCTAACTGTATTGTCTCCCTCATAAAATATAATAACAACTCTTTTGTCGTTTATTGCTTGCCCTAAGTTATTGTATTTATTAGATAATCCTAAGAGAGTTGTTTGTTCTTTAAGTTTCTTCTTCCACTTCTTATGGAAGTTTTCTTTTTTTGGAAAGTTTGGACTGCTTTCAATTTTCTTTAAAAGTTTTTCTCTCTTGTTTGTCTCCCAGTTCCCATCAGTCATACCCGCCCTCTCCCAAGCGGCGTCTAATAGTTCTTTTTGTATTTTGTAAACTTTCATTAAAGTTTTCGGGCTAGTCTTGGGGTTTTCTATAACCGCTAATGCTACATCTTCTCCTTCTGCCGGTGCGGGTGATAGCTTTGCACGACGTCCTGAAGGAAGAGGTTTTTCCGAGAATCTAGCTGGCATTGATACAATTTTATCAATTATTTGTGGGCTGCTATTAGGATGGGCCATTATTTGTTTCAAATCAGCTATCTCGTCATGCCCGAGGGCGCTCATTCGTTCCACAATGTCGTTGAGGAACGCCTCATCCAAGTTTGGATGTTTAAGTATTTCTTCTCGCGCTTTCCAAGAAAAATCTATATTGTAATCACTTTTACCGAAAAAGATTTTTTTAACAATATCAAGCGGCATGTTTGGATGTTTTAAAAGCGAAATGTACATTAGATTGCTAGTGAGCTTTCTAACGTTTGGATTCTTTTTAAGATTAAATTTATCCAGTATCCTTACGACAGTTTCGGTAGGCGTAGAAGGATTTTTTATGAGTGCCCCCGTGACGACAAATTGAGCCATCCCGCCATCACCACGAACTCGACGCTTTTTGTCACCAGAGGTTACCCCCATTGTCTCCTCGGCCTTTGTCAGCAGACTAGGAGGGGTTCCTGGGTTAGCAAACAAATCTCTCAGACGTTCAGGATTACCATCTTTGTATATCCTAGTTGCTTCCTCTTCTGATATATTTGGATCCCTAGCAAGCAAGACTTCATCATACGTTGAGATAATTTTATATTTTTGTCTAGCTTTCGTCTTACTCAACAATTGATGAAGTTGGACGATCTTTTCGTCCGGAATCTCGTAATCTCTTCGGTCCATAAATTGTTCTGTACCGTAATGAAACTGAAACTTGTTCTCAGGATCATCTTTCGGAACGAAAACGAATAAGGGATCGCCAGGCTTGTAGTATTGAGCAAAATAATCCAACCCAGGTGCCGCAGTACACCACTCGGTACCTTTTCCAAGCTCACAGGCTGCTCCTTTGTTGTGTATAGCGGCAATGTACCACTCATCATCATCCCTGAATACTTCTGTGCCTTCCGCAGCATCTAAAAATTTCTGCTTTTCTTGATACGCTTTAATGTCCGGCCAAGCCTTGTCAGTAATATCAAGTAACTGGTCTGGACTTTGGATTCTATTTAAGTCCTTGGTTCCCATAAAATCTGAATACTGGAAGAACATTTCAAGACTCCGATTTACAGAGAAAAGGTAATTGGTCATATCAGAAGCATCAATGTCGAGTAGTGCTGTATCAAGTACATGGCTAGCCTCTGTGGACACGATATGGTCTCGAAGTGATGAAACGGCTTGCGCCATGGTTGTTTTTACCTTTACATTTTTTCGAAGCAAACGAACAATCCAAAGTATTGCTGCGCCCTTTTGATTATCCGTTATGTCTTGCGGTATCACCGTTTCTTCAATAGTGTCTGCTATCATACCCTTAAGTTCAGGACCGTACCTATTTCGGAATTTTTTTCCTGGCATCATCAGTGCATATGTAGCCACGATTTCCTCTAATTCTTCAAGCTCTTCCGAGGCACCTGTCCAACCGTCACGCGCATTCTTCGCATTGTCGTAGTTTTCCTTAGCTATTTGAAGCATGTCGTAGGCCCAGGCGTTAAGAATCTTATCCCCAGCCGAGCCCCTTAGATTTTGCATTGCATCTGCCGAGGAAACCTCGACTAAAAAATTTTTCCACTTTTCTTGAAAGTTCACGTTTTATCTCCGGTGTTACTCAGACTTAGGCCAAGGTGTACCAGGCCCTTTCCAACCTTTCGCGTACATCGAACGAAAAAAGTTATCAGCTTGCTCCTGTCCAGACAAACGGTCTTTAACAAGAGGATTTGGCTTAGGCTCGCCATGCTCATCCTCGTAAGCGTCCTTCATTTTTTCCATCTCGTGGTCGCCATGTTCGTCTTCATCAAGCTCGATGCCCTCTTTATAGCTAGGATTTACGTCGGCTCCCATATTTGCAACCTCTTCGAACTTAGCTAGCTCTTCTTTGATTATCTCTACCAATCTATTTTTCTTGATTATCATCTAGTGCATTCCTTAGTGTAAGTAGTGGCTCACCGTCCACCCAATCTATTGTCGCTCTTCCTTGTTCGTATAATTCTATAGCCATCTCTAGTTGTGCTACCATGTCGAACCATGCTATCCTTCGCGCCTCCTCGCGCATTCTTTTTAACTTTACCAAAGTGAAGTCAATTAAATTTGTTGTATCATAAGCCATTTCATTCATAATAATTAGTTCCTAAAATTCTAATTACTTACATGGATATAAAGGTTGGTGATTTAGTAAGTATAAAAAGCAAGTACCCAGGAAGAAATTTTAACATACATTATCTTCCTTGTTTAGGGGTGATTACTAAATTATTCCAAAGCGCGACACTCAAGACAGCCAAGTCAAAGCATTACTACGAAGATTACGCAGAGGTAGAGTGGATCAAATTTGAAGAGTTTAAAGGAAGGCCCGATCAAGTGCAGCCAGTCAACAACCTAATCGTAGTCTCGGAATCCTAAATTTTTTTTTCCCGGTATTTTTGGCGTTGCCAATTATAGGCATAGGTTTAAAATGGCAGGAATAGCCGTTTATTCGCCCTTGTTGGGCTTTTGACGCTCTATAGGCCATGGTTTCTCGTTCGGATCATTGCCGTTCTTTATATCGGCCATTATCTGTAGCAACTGTTTCTCTGTTTTCTCTTCAAGTAAACGGTTAGCTAGTCGATCGACGTTTGCCTTTAGCTTATCAATTTCTTTTTTTAATTTGTCTACAATCTCGGAATGGTTTTCCTGTTGTAGTTCCCCCGTATTGTTTTCTTCCATAATAATAACTAGTGGGTATAGGGATTAAGAGCCTTTAGGGTCTTTATAAACCCATCTTATGGGCTGGATGATTCCGCATGGAAGGCAACTTCAGGATATCCACCAGTATAGATTGTGCCCCTTGACTTAAAGACCACCAATCAGATCGCTTGCTAGCTAAAATGTCTCTTGCCACCTGCTGTTCTTTGGGGAGCATCTTGTTAAGCAGGTAATCGACATCTTGTTGTGCTGCTTCTTCATCGCTTAATTCGGGCGTCCCGTCTGTTCCTATATCGATGTCGAAGGTTTCGCTAAGCTTGCTTATCTCTTCTTTGATTATCTTTTTTAGTTTTGATTTGGTGAGTTTCATAATGATTTCTTCTGCTCAAAATAGCCCTGTTTGATACTAATTCCTAGCTCGTCGGCTAAAGCTTCTAGAGCCTGAGCCCTAACATCATACTCGGCATCTTCTAGGTCTTCTACAGCCGCCCGGACCCAAGGTAGCTCCCCATACGACACCGCACCAGTATTATAGTAGCCCCAATCACCTTTGTAAGGGTCCCCTCTCTTTGTGCGCATGTCTATGTCTTGCTTAGCCCCTGCTAAGCTAGCGTATTGAGGGTCGTCACGGGTCATATCTCGGCCACGAACGTCTGTTATCTCTTCAACCTTAGCTAGCTCTTCTTTGATAATTTGTCTTAGTTTTGATTTAGTTAATTTCACAATGATTCCTCGCGGTTGTGATATAAATAGTTAGCGAGAAGTCAAAATCTGGAAAATTTCCTGGCGATATAACGCGGGGTCTTGGTCGGCTCCTAAGTGTCCGGAATCATTGGGGATTAGATTCCGGGTAGGTAGGGGGGAGGGGGGACCTCCCACTTGGTTGTCAAGCTTTTTCTTTGTCAAGCTTTTTTATTTGCCTCACAAAGAAAGTTACCTGTCAAGCTTGGAGCGGTGGTTAGAGATTATTTTTCATGTGATTCTTCAGAGCGTTCTTCAGGTCATTCTCAATCTGACCAACGCGCTGCTTCGAAGTGCTCAGAGAATCGGCG
>CEOA01007464.1_pt1 | contig 68643 bp, 46 predicted proteins | sample 530251 | NCBI WGS metagenome assembly CEOA01 (sample SAMEA2619838, study PRJEB7988) | marine metagenome | biome: marine biome (ENVO:00000447); feature: surface water layer (ENVO:00002042); material: "saline water (ENVO:00002010), including plankton (ENVO:xxxxxxxx)" | depth 5 m
CTCCTGAGTTCTTAAGTAAATATAAGTTTGGATGGTTTAATGCATCAACAATCGGAGTCAGTGCATCCTGACGACTAGAATTTTTAAGATTTCCGTCATGATTACCTAATATCACGTATGTTGGTGCAATATTTGCCAGGCTTGATAGAAAATTAGAACACATATCAACAAACTCTGGACTAATTTGCGTTTTTGTATGTGCAATATCGCCACAATGAATAATATAATCAGGCTTTTCTTTTGTTAGTTTTGCATACAGCTCTTCAAAAACTGCTCTATATTCTTTATGATACTTTAAATTTCTAATGTGAGTATCGGCTAAGTGAGCAAACTTCATATACGTTCCTATGTTTATTAATATAACAACAATATTTAAATATTCATAATTTTATTAACTAATAAATTATCAAAATTAATTTTTTGCATTGTTGATTTAAGTTTTTTAAATTCTTCTTTAGACATTTCACCAATGTCTTCATACTTTGTTTTTTTAAGATCTATTTTGTAGGCCTCGATGTCATACTTTAAAAATAAAGATAGTAATTCAGATATTTTCTTATCAGCATCTGAATCTAAAGCAAGGCATACGGTTGTATCGTTTCTAACAATCTCAGACAATAAATAAGATTTTTCAGATAAAGTTGAGCCTAATAATGGCACGGAATTATCTCCTGCTTTTACAGCGTCAAATACACCCTCAACAATTGTTATAGGCTTTAAAAAATCTAGGTACAGGTGATTAAAGATCATATCACTAGATAGAGATGGATTTAAATACCGCCTCCAATCTCTATTATAAGTTCTAGCCACAAAATAATTTAAAGTGCCATCTAAATTAAATGATGGGAAAATAACTCGACCTTCATACTTGCCTGTACTACAATATCCTATCTTCCATTTAATAATATCACTTTTTGTAATACCTCTAAAACGTAAATAATTTAAGGCATAAAGAGATGTTGGTGGTAAATTTTTATTCGCTAATGATATAAATTCTTTTGGTAATGTTACATTATTTACTTCTTGCTTTTCTTTTTCAAATAGCTTTTTCGAAAAATCTTGTATTTCAACTTGCTGTGTTAACTTTAGCCAATTTTTTTTATTTAAATTTGTTCCATATGTTTTAATGATTCTAAAAATATTTCTTCCAGAAAAATTACATACCCAACACTTAAACATGTTTTTTGAGACATTAACTGAAAGCTTTTTTTTTCTATGTTCACATTTTGGACAATGAAACATTAATTGATTTTGACCTTCAAAAAAATAAGATCCTAGAGTATCTTTTAGTATTTTTATTTTTTCTTGCTCTGACAATCTATCCAACCAGCTTGAGCAATGACCCAACTGTCAGCCATATCAAAACATTGTGGCTTAGGGTTTCCATGCTTAGTATAAGCTATAAGAACATCTGGTACATTGTCAATTACATACTGTATAACAACTTGTTTTGCTTTTACTCCCTTGGGTACTTTTATACCACATTTTTTTCTTGCAGAGGTAGCAGCAATATATTCAGGTGTTACTTCTAATATATTATAACATAGCCACGAAACAACACCATTAAAACGAGATAATGTGGATAATGTTTTGGCTGATGAGAATCCACTTCTAAAGCTTTGCAGGGATTGTTCAATGTAAACTTTTTTTATCAAGAAAATATCACTCAATTCCCAAATTTTATCTTTAACAATTTTTGATTTTTCAAAAAAATCTTTATATTTTCTCAAATCCCAGGCATCGTTGTGAATAACACTGCCGCTCTCATCAATAATTGTCACACCAGTTATACTTGTGCTAATATCTAAACCTAAAATCATTTAAATATTATACTATATATCTAATTTAAGTTTAAATGTATAACTACGCTCTTCTAATTTTCTAACTGGATTCGCTAACCCAGCGACTGCAATTAAATTTTTATCTTTATCATATATGCCAATTTTAGAAATGTAAGTTACAGGCTTAAAACTTGAGGTATAATTTTTATAACTACTTGATACAATGTTTTTTATTTTTAATTGCGAATCTTCATGATATATGTCACTTGATGTAAAAGCAAACTTTGAGCCACTCAGGAAAGTTGGGTTTGTTGAAAAATTTAAAAAATTTTCTTTAGCTTGCGCGAACATTGTAATTGTATCAATATAATTTGTACCATTAAACGCAACTGAGTAACTTGAAGCTGTTGAATTATAGGATGCACTTGGTGCAAAGTGCTGCCATGAAGCTGTGAAAAAATTAACATTTCCTGAAACATATTGCTCGGTGTGTGAGCTTAGCGCTGCACTTGACGTCAATAATAAAAAGCCCTCGTTATATAATACACTACCTATAACGTGACCTGTGGTTGACCCTGTGGTTTGTATTAAATCACCGTTTCTGTTTATATCAGAAGCTTCTGCAAGGAGCGTCCCTGTTACATAATATTTTAAAAATACACTTCCCTTTTTTATACTTGAGCCATAAAAAATTGATGGAACACTTATTAAATTAAGAGAGCCGCTAGCTTTCTCCCCAAAAGAAGAAGAAAAAGCATATCTAGGGCTAAGTGGTGTATAAAAATCTAGCGTACTACGAAGAGAGTTTAAGACTCTTTTTTTTCGTCCAGAAAAAGCAGTTCCAAATCTTTCAATATGTATAGCTGAAGTCATTGGGTATGTTCCAGTGAGAGTGCTACCTAGACTAAAATCTAAATTAAATTTATCGGTAGATATCGTTTTGAAATTTATAAACGATCCTTGCTTGGTAATAAAAGGATGAATTAGCTGACTATCGCCAGCGCTAGCGTGTGCAGCTCTGTTGACGTTCAAATCATGTAAATTTATATGACCGGAAGGAGTATTAGCGTTTTCTTTGCTTTGATTTTCATCATTTAAATAATGAGTGCCACTATAAATAAAAATCTCATACTTAGGATAAGTCTTTATACGATTTCTAAAAATATCTTCTTTATGAAATTCAAAAAAGTTTCCGTACTGAGTTGTATGCCCGGGCATGATATTACCTCTTATTAGTAATCTAATCTAACCCTTAAAGTCAATTCAGTATTTGGATCCTTCCTAATAGGTTCTGATAATTTAGCAACTGCCATTAATTCATTATCGGGAGAATATAGGCCGATGGTTGTTATATAGCTAACTGGTAAGTCTGTAGCTTGATTTTTTACAACTAATTTACTAGAATTTAAGTAAGTTGGGTTTGCACTGTAATTAAATTCATTATGGTTGACTCTGCAAAAATATATTGATGAGTTAAGTTCAATAGTATTATTAAAATCTATGTCCTCAATTGTTTTTCTAAAGCCATTTGCTAGTTGATCAATCGTCATTCCAATTCTAGCTCCAGTCATAGAACCAGTGCCAGAAGTAGTGCCACCAGTTGTAAATCCAGTAGCTCCAAATTCATTGGTAAAGATTGACGCAGTTAGAACAGCAATACCTGCTTGATAAAAAATTAATCCAACACTATTAGAGTTTGCGGACGAACTAGTGGATGATTTAAATAAAAGACCATAATCGCCAGCTGGTGAAACTCTAAATTCATTAGATGCATCATAATCGCCGATTAATCTTTGTGCTCCTAGAACATCGGCATTAACACCATGAAAATCATTACCTGTATATAAATTAAGTCTAAATGATCCTTTTTTAATTTCATCTTTAACTAAAAGTCTAGAAAAGTTAACAAAGAAACAATGATTCATAATATTTAATGAATCATCTAATTCGCCATCTGCATCAAATTTTCTTATTTGGCTATCAGTTGTATAGCCCATAAGCACTTGTGCCATTTGATTATAAATATTTAACTTTTTAGCGTTTTGTACAGTTGCAGACGAAGACGCTGCAGAACTATGACCGTAAGTCAAATCAAAAATATGATTAGCGGATGAACTTAAGAAAGGATAGTCATATATAGACTGGAACATGCCATGAGAAAAAGTTTTAACATTGCTGTGCAGTGTATACGTGCCGGAGACAATACTGCCTGTAATCGGGATTGCTTCGTGAAGTAACGTTCTCGTTGTTTTTTGATCATCCCCTAACAAATTTTTAAATGATTTTGCCATTTTTTTTCACCTTGTATTTTATACTATGTTATTTTAATAAAACGTATTGGTATATCCAATCTAAACCCAGTATTGACACCAATAACGCGCACTGTGCTGTCTATATAATAAGTAATCTTATCGGTAACACGAGTGTCCATTTCGGACCCTGAAGATGGAAAACCTAATATGTTACTAGTTTTATCTGTATCCTCTGAAGAACCCATCTGGTTAAACAAATAAGTTGATTGCTGAAGTTCTTGTGAGGCATGAATTCTAAAATGAAAAGTTGAGCCTCTAGGGCCTGCAAAAACTTGTGGATTTGAAGAAGCAAGGTTCGATATTGTAGGATCTTCCAATATGTTAGTAGCAGAAGGAGCATTATTAGCCCCTTTTGGATTAACAAAACCACTTGATAGATAATAAGTAGCAATATTGTCATCATCAATAAAATTAGTTGGTGCTGGAATATCTTGTGAATCAAATTTTACTCTGCCTAATCTGTAATCTAATTCAACAATAAAAGCGGTCTCTTGTAAATCAGTATCTAAACCTAAGCCCGGGCTCACCTCTGATGAATTTAAGCCATGATCTACTCTTATCAAGCTTCCTCCGGGCGCTCCCGGATTATCAATTCCAACTTGACCTGTTGACGCGACGAAGCCCTGTATTACACCTTCAAGTTGGCTGTCAAAGCCTGACTCATCACTACTACCAACCTTTTTTTGGTTTAAAAATCGAAAAGTATCTTTATCAACAGCTATATAAAATTTGTTATCAAGCTTATCTGCGCCATTACCTCCATATTCAGCACCATATCTTTTAAAAGTTTTCGACGGATAGTGTTGAATTTTTGGATCTTGATTATGAGCTTTATCGTTTTTATTTAATTGTAAAATTGGCATATAAAGAATATTAGTTCGGTTCATTGACACCAATTTACTTTTTAAATTAGAAGAGTTATTAGCAAAAGCCTCCAATAAAGGTGTTTGCAGAACTTCCAAATCGTAGTAAGCGCTGCCTGATGGGTGAAGTTTATTATAATTTGCATAATTAATTTCATCGTCGCCTAATGCAAACTTACTTATTTTAAACGAACCATCGCCTTGAGCTAATCTAAGTCGACCAGTATCAGTTAACACTGCGTCGAGAATAATATCACCTGAGTTATCTAAAAATGCCATTTCTATGCTCCTCTAATGTATAAATAGTTATTGTTTTTGTTTATGATAAATGTTTAGAAAAAATGTGTATTTTATTCATTTATAAGATCACTAAGCGTTTTTTTCCCTAAAGGCGCGAGAGTCATACCGCTTGGCGGCGTCTTCGCTGAAGAGATGCCAGCCAAGGCGTCGACGAGCGCGTTTGCTTGAGTCGAAGTAAGTTCAATTTCTTTAGGTAACATTTCTCTTCCAAAAGAAATATTAATATCAACTTTTTTACCAGTGCTTTTTGATGTTAGCCTAACTTTAAAACGGCGGCGTTGATCAACTGGCTTCTTAGAGGAAAAAATAGAATCGATTGCTTCTGAATCTGAAAAAAATATTTGTTTATCAGTGGGCTTAATCATTAAATATTTTTGACACTCCTTTACTTGTTGATAATCTTGTGGTGGATCTAAAGAAATTGTTTTTATTATTGGCTTTACTGCACCTTTTTCATCTATTAGTTCAACCTCGTATACAGCAGAGGGGTTAGAAAAATGACCGTGTATATCTACTGTTCTAAAAGTATAATAATATTTTCTATTAGGCTGTACTAAATCATCAAACATAACAGTTGATCCTTGAATCACAGGATTTGCAACATCTAGAAAAAAATCTTGATATGATGTTGGTCTCTTATCTATTTTGAACATTTCAAAACCAGAAACTCTGTCATCAGATGAAAATAATATTTTTCTATCAGCCGAAAGCTGAGCTTCTATCATTAAATTTTCTTGATTAATATCACTATTTGTAAGTCTGACCATCTTTTCTCTAAACATATCAGAAGAAGCCTGCAATATTATTTTTATCCTGTCGCTTTTAGCTCTGTAGGGCACAATATTTACATCAGGCGGAACTGGCGGCGAATCAACAATTTTTATTTCTGGTGTTGAAAAAAGTAAATCTTGTATTAATTGTATAGATGGTCTAGTTTCAGCATAGAAAGTTGTATGAAGCATCACAGAATCTCCTTCTAAATGCGAAGTTGTGCCACCATAAAATTCACCAGGTAAAGTATTAGGGTTTATTAAATTTTCAGTGTTTCCAAAAGAATTAATTGCATCCGCATCACTATAGGTATATTTTGCGCCGACGTCATCTTCAAAATAATAGCTATAACTTTCACCGTAAACGAGGCGACAAGCATAAACTTCATATCGATAAGTTGCATTACTAGCGTACTTAACTTGTGTGTCGACAAATTGTATATCCTTAACTTGTGAATTATTTGGAAAGATAATATTTTTTATTTCTTTTTCCACACCCGATTTTATTTCAAATTTTTTAATTAAATAAAATAAATCTTCATTATTTGCTTGAGTTCCAGCGACTATATCAATGTATTTTCTTCTGCTAGATCCATAAATACCTACCACTTCACTTTTTATAGCTTGAGCGAATACTCCATTAAGCCATTCAGCCTCATATATGTCATATTCATCTGAATTTTTGAAATATGTTATATAATTTCTAGCATCAGTCCCAAGAGAATAGGGGAGAGGAGCACCCGGTATTGGATCTTCTTGACTTATCCAATTCATAGGATTGCCGTTTGAATCATATAAAATGTCCTCTTGAGGCAGGTCCTGTATATCATTTGAAAAACTAACTTTATCATATAAAAGACTAATAAAATCGATAGTTTTTTTTGTTGTTTCTGTATAAGCTATATTGTCTGGATTATATAAAGGTAAAATAATTTTTTCACTAATATTAGTAGCGTTTAAATATTCTTTCGCCTCTACATGCTCAACAAAAGAATAATTAACAGATTTATTATTGCGAAACTGATAAGGGCCACTTCCTTCTGTTTGACGAGCACCAAATATATTTTGTGAACCTACAATTTCTGTTGCTACTGGATTAGAAAAATGTGCTTCTCTTAATATATCTCCTAATCCTGCTTTCTTTTTTGATGAAAAATTCATCTCAAAATACATTGGAAAATAATCTTTATATTTGTTTACAGCGTTTAGTGTTTCAATGGATCTTGGGCTAAAAATTAAATTTGAATTTATATACTCTAGTGCTCCCAGTTTTGTTGTTGGTTCTATACCTTCTATATAAGAATCATGAATAGCCTGAGCATCTTGAATTGTATAATACGAAGTTGGATCGGCGCCGCCTATTTCTTCTAAAAATCTAATAATGTAGTCATGATACAAAGAAGACATGTCAGTGTCTTCTTTCGATTTGTTTGCGCGGATCATCTTAATTAATGTTTCGCCAGAACTTAGATCTGTTAAACGGTGATTGCCATAAAGACTAATAGAGGCTTCCAGTGGATAATACTTTAAAATTGAATTAAAAGTTTCTGGCGGTGCGCGTCGGGTTACCGGCAAGCCTGAAGGCAGATAAAAACCATATAATAAAAAGTTTTGCAAAGTTAAACTTTTCGGAGATCCACCAACTGTAAAGCCGCTAGGGAAAAAACTGTTTATTCCATCATCCCCACCGTTTATAATTTCGGTCAATGAAAAAGATGTTTTTTCCGTTAATGCATGGTTATTTAAAATACTTATTATTGAATACACGTTTGGCAAAGCATTTTGCAAACGAGAATCTGATGTGAGATCATCGTATCTTTCTGAAAAATAACTATTATTATAATATGTTTTATAATCTGCATAAAAAGCAGGACCTACCGGATCGGTGCTCTCTAGTTCCTCAGGTGTAAAAGGATCATCGGCCTCATGTACATGGTCTAAAAATTGTTCGCCTGATCTTATAATTGGTCTTAATAATTGACCATTTTCTCTAACAATTCCATATTTTGTTAAATAAGTCCAAAACATTTGTAGTTTTTGCTCATTTACATCGTCATAATTTTGTAATTCACTCAATGGCACATTACAGCGCAACATCATTTTTTTTCTATATATGCCGAAAGGAAGATTAAAAATACCTGCCGCTGTAAGCATGTCAATTTCTTCTTGCGTGAGTTCGCCATCAGGCTGTGAAATATCCTGAGTAAATGGAACGTCCACAAGCTCCTCTGGGTCATCACACTCGACAAGATGAACTGGCTGATTGAAAAAAAGAGTTGGCTTTGGATTATTATTTGTAAAAAAAGAATCAGTAGTTTCTGGTAAATTTGTATGATAATCCCAGTGTTTGCCAACTGCAGCCCTTACAGTATCTTTACCTTCATAAGATAAAAATGTTGTACCAAGATAATCAACATAATTTTGACCAAATGTTGTGCCGTCTGCGCTTTCTTGCAAGTCTAAAAAGACGGCGTTATCAACAATTAATCTTTTTTTACCTAATAGTTGTTTTGATGACATTAATATCCTCCACCACCGCCGCCGCCGCCTCCGCCGCCACCACCTCCGGTGCCGCCTCCACCACCACCTGTTGGTATACTGACAGCAGGGGCCGCCGCTGGAGGTGAAATAGATTGTTGGCTAGTAGATGGCGCTTGTTGAGATGGGGCAGGTCCAGCTGTTGGTCCGGGTCGCCTACTTCGTCCTGCAGGAAGATCAAGATTGGCATCTCTAGTATTTGCGCGTCGATCTCTTTTTCTTGCTTTAATATCACGTTGTTTTTTTAAATATTTAGATGTAGAAGAATCGTAAATTGGATATTTTTGAGGAGGCATGTTTTTTTTCCTTTATGCGAATATAATAAATAGTTAAAAAATATATTTTAAAAATAATAGTAAATCTTATGGATATATATTTTCTGGCAAATCATCGGTTTCTGGATCAAAGCCCGAATTCAGGGCCCTGCGCGGTTATATTAAGCGACATGGTATCTATGTCGGCGGTGATGGACGTGGCTGGATTGTTGTCTTGAATCACACCCTCACCGGAAAAATCATACTGGCCGCCGACCAGTAAAAAATATCTATTTACAACTGGCAGTTTATATTGTTTAGTTGCCGATTCATCATAGTAAACTAGCCTACAAAATAATGTCGCGGAGGCGGGGCTTGAGGGTAGGCCGCTCGCGTTTTGTTCATAAATTTGTCGAGTTAATAACTGCCAAGATTCATCATCGTCTTTTATAGGCTTATAATATGTCTCATAATCTCCAGGCACAAAAACATCATCAGGACCCTTAAGTGGGAGTGCTTCTCCAGCTTCTGCAGTGTATGCTGTAGGGCCGGTATAATATTCCACTCTCATTAATAGGTTCATGTTTAAAAATGCGTATGAGTCTGAAAAATTTATATAATCTTGATTTAATTGAAATAAATTATCGCCAGGATCCGTATCATTAATTAAGCTGTTAATTTTAATTATATTTGGTAGGCTAGCTTTAGGTGGAGGTATTTCCCGGACGTCTGGAGAATTTATAAACCTAATTGTATTTTGTTCATCATAATATATATCTTTGAAATACAGTGAAGTATCATAGCTTTGGTCTGAAAAATCATTAGGGTATTGTGCGACCAATTCATTGGAGCCCACCTCAACAGGTGTTAAATCTTCAGATATAGCACCTGCGAATTTATTAAATGTTTGATTATAACCAACTTGGGTATGCAATGTCAAGCCAAAACTACCAAATAAATTTTTATAAAATTCTTTTTTTACAGGCTCAAGGCCTGCAGGTGCAATATCTGATGGATCAGGACCAATTTTATTTGGTACAAAATAATTTGTTGTTATATCAGCATCATTAATTTCCTCTTTATTGTACACATAATCTAAAATTGACAACACAACTCTTTCTGTTAAATCAGTTTGGTTAGGTGTTAAAGGATCCGTGCCTGCGATGTCGGCACCCGGAACGAAGGCGCTATACATAAAGCCATAGCCATTTTTGTTTGTCTCCATCTCTATAATCGAAGGAGATAAGTAGGAATATCCAGTTCCAGCTAATGTATTATCGCCAGTAGGAGGTTCGACATTTAGAACAAAAACTTGATCATTAAATCTTTCATCATCGACAGCAGCCTCAGATATTTTTAAAGCGTCTAAACGACATCTATTTTGATAGTGTAAATAATGATAGGAAGCGAGCCCAGGTAAGGGGCCGGGGGAGGTGGGAGTGCCTATTGACAAATAATCTATATATATATTTTTACTGTTAACTGCTGTAAAAATTTCTTTTGGATCATTAAAAACGTGTTCTTCTTGTATTATCGTGGCTGCTTTACCGTGAATATTGGAAAAATTACTAATATTATAATTACCTCCAGCAACTTTTGAAAGTTCGCACCCTTTTTTAGAGACTGGTGTCTTTGATAAAACTTTTGTCAATCTTTCGCACATTTTTTTTGCAATCTTTAAAATATAAAGAATACCCTCTGGTGAGCCGGTAGTTGGATTTACCATAGCTCGCATGTAATTTGCAGCCTCTTGTATATTTGTTTCATTTACGTTATCTTCATTTTCAAAAATTTTTGTATAATGAACTATTAAATTTACAAGATCAGCGCCGTCGATGGGATCTAAATTCCATGGTTTATCAGGAAATTGATAATTAGCTGCATGCTCAAAGCCTGAGGTAAAAGCTCCATCTTGATAATATTTCACTCTTTTTGCTGTGATATTAGGCTTTTCTAAATAACTGTAGGCTACGCTACCTACAAGTTGACCAGGGCCAGCTGGCGAATTAGCTTGAATATATTCAGTTGTTACAACTTGTCCATCTATAGACTTTAAAAGAACGCCTGTGCTAGCTATTTCATAATATAGTTCCATTCTTTTGGATGCGTTTAGCATGTCATTTAAAAAATTTCTAATGTATTGATATGATCCGTCTATAAAATCTAAATTAATTTTATACTGATAATGTCCTGCTGATTTATTTGATACGTCTTTATCTGTAAAGCCAAAATTTCTTATATGGCCCGTTGTGCCTTTAATTCCTGGAACTCCCGTGGGCTTTACACTATTTAAAAAATCTACATTAGTCTCTTGAAGACTACCGCCGCCTTGAATTCCAAGAGATGAATAAAAATTATAATTATCGCTTCCTCTTGCTATAACCTGGGAAGGCTCCTCTAGATAAGTGTCATTTTGAAATTTTTCATAAATTTTTCCTTTTAATTTTTTATGCACTCTGTCTCTTAAAACTGTTAATCTTTGTATGCTAGAAAACTCTAGACAAGATTTTAAAAGTGTCTTTTTTCCATATTCATTAAAAGAGCTAAAAAATAACGAATTATTTGTTAAAAGAGATTTAAAATCAATAAAAAACATCCCTCGGGCATTATTATCATGATCTCTAGAAATATATAATTTTGAAAATTCACTGTCATTATCATAATGTGATGACGCATCAAGCTTATCTAGATATTTTTTATTTTGTTTTTCAAAAGGGCTTATTATATTCTTAAGAATACTTTTGTTCATAAAATCGCCAGCGCCAAAGAATTGTTGGGAATATACTTGCGCCACAGTTAAAAAACCATCAAGATCTAAGTTTTTATCAAAAGTAAAGTTTTGTATTTTTGTATTTGGAACTTTTAAAAGCCGCAATCTTTCGTTTTCTGGCCCTGAATGCCTCTGACCCACCATCCAGCCTTGATTTGGACCATAACCTCCATTACCTGCATAACCAGATGGATCTGGTCCAATAATTTCACCTGAAAAAGCCGAACTATCTATATGCACATGTGCGGGACCATTCCAAGCCTCCCCATCATCTAAATGAAATTGATCTCTTGTTTTTGTAGTCTTGCCATTGAGAAAAATAACCTCTGTATTAACTGGGCCCAGAGAAAACAAATTTCCGTAATCTATAAAAGGATCCGAACCGCCATAATTAAAAACTTCTTCATAACTATTTTTTAAATCATCAACAAATAACGGAGTATTAAAAAACGTATAAAAAAGAAAACCTAAATTTTGATGTTCATTAAAAAAGTGATTAAACGGAATTTGAAATGGAATTGCATAATAAATTTTACCATTTATTATTTCTTGTCTAGTATTTCCAAAAACTTGAAAAGCTGCATTCTCCATAATGCCGCCCACGCCGATAAAATTATCAAGATTCAAAGTCTTATTGAAAATGTCACCTAGTGCTGAATCAATAGATAATCTATAAGGAGGTGGAGGCCAGGTGTCAAAATAAAAGCCCTGCAATAGCGGATCATTTCCAAAAATAGTGTTTAGGCCCGGCGCTTGTATTTTCTCAGCCTCGCCCGAAGCGAAGTTTTTAATTGGTACCGGTCCATGGGGTAAAGGTGAATAAAGCTTCTTCGAGGCTCCTGGTAGGTGTGTGTTAAGAAGAATGCCTTGTATATCAGGATGATCCATAGCCCATGGACTTATAGGCTGCGCAACATTTGAAACATATGTTTTTTCTATATCGTTTGCTGATCCAGGATATAGTTTTTTTACATTATTTACCCCACTAAAAGGCACGAACTGTATATAAATATAATCAGTAAGACGAACCCCGAGCACGTCTTGCGCTGTAGGATTAAAAAATGGATTTTGCAAAAGTTTATTTTTTTCTTGCAATATTTCTATATGCACAATAATTTTATAAGCATCAGTAAAATCTGGATGATTTTCTATTACAACTTTCTTGCAATATACATAAGGCAAAAAACCTCCTCCTGTTACTGAATCAAGAAATTGTGTAGTTACGCTCATTAGCAAATTTCCCCTGGTACATCTTCCGTATCATAAATATTAAACGGAACCTTTTTATGTTTGTTTAAAACATCTTGACAAATAATAGATCTTCTATCGGCAAAGACACCCATTTTTGTGTTTTCTGGATCTAATTCACAAAGCACATTTGAATCAATTTCATCATCAACAAGAATGTCAAAATAATGTGAAGCATAATTTATATCTTCTTGTGGTACTTCAGAGCTATAATAGTCATCTGCATTATTCAACTCTAAAGAATTAGAAAAACGTAGGGGCCTTAAAGCTTGAATTGTTTTATTTCCTTCCTTCTGATCAATTATTTCAAAAATCTCTATATCAAAATTTTCTTTTTGAAATGGTGCATTATTTTCAATTAGCTTCAAGATTATTGTAAAATCTTCTTTTGATGAACCAGGTGCGATAATATAATTTGCAAAAGAAGGAGCATCTAAAAGCTCTTGAGCTGCTGATGCTTGATCTGCTGTCATTTCTTGCATTTTTGCTTTTGATCTTGTTTCTAGCTGAGGTATTAATAAAGTATTTTTACCACCAGATTTTTCCTCTAAAGTAAGATGTTTAATAGAGCTAGATATGTGTCCTTTCAAAAACCTAACTGTCCACGATGGAGAGTATTCCTTATTTATATCAGAAGTGCCAAGAGAGCGCGGTAATAAATAATTTTTTTCTGCTGTTTTTTGTAAAGTTACAAAATCACCTTCAGCGTGCTCTGTTAAATAAGCTTCATAAGAACTGTTAAACTCTTTTTCTAAAGATGAATAAGCTGCAGGTGGCTTTATTATTGGTGTTTCTTTGATTCTATCTTCAGAAAAGTTTTGATTTTCAGACACGCCGGCTTTATTAGAGTCATACATTACATTGTCATCAAAAAAAGAATAATATACTGGCTGAAACTGCCCTTTTGATAATAAGTGCCTACCAAATTGAGTAAGCTCTAAATCAATTACATCTTCTTTTTTATCAAAAAATTCCATTATTTTTTTACCTCAAATTGAATATCTATTTTTGCTGTTTCCATCATTGAAAAGAAATCATATGGCCAATTCGAACCATATACATCTTTAACTTGTTTGTTTTTAAAGAAATCAAAAAATTCACCAACTATGTTTTGATCAGCTAATATATCACTTTTTTGCTTAAGTATTGTTCTGTTAATTTGTTCTTTTCTATAATTACCATAATCTTTTTTTGCTCTCTGCTTAACTTTAAATACCATAAATTTCAAATTTTTATAAAACTCGGCATGATTTTTAAAAGGTACTTTAAAAGTTCCTGGGTGCACAACGTTAAAAAATGGCTGTGCTAAAGTTTCTGATGTTGTCGCTAATAATGGGGATAAAAAGTTTGTAATACCAAAATTTTCTAAAGCTGACCCTTCAAAAACATCTTCAAATCCATGTTTTGGGATAAAGGAAGTGTTTGCTGGTGAATATCCTGGTCTAATAAAATCAGAAATTTTTATTTTTTCAGCATTTTTAGCACTATGTGGCATTATACCCTGATATATATCCAATAGATCTTGCTTGTCAAATGTATGATTCATTTCTATCAAAATCATTTGAAATGGAGGTACAGATTTATTATGCACAAAATCAAATTCCGGAGGTAAAGAATAGCCACCATGATCAGAAAAAACTGATAGCTTAGAAATTAATCTTCCAACATCTGTTTCTTCAAGCATTTCGTGACGAGCAGCTTCGTTGCCATCACCTTCACCAATGAAACTATTTAAAGCGCCTTTAGAAATTTGTTGAAGTTTTTCAACCATGTGTAAATTTAATATATTTTCCAGCAAAGCATCATGAATTGGTAAAAAGTGTTTACCAGGAATTAATTCACGAGTTGTATAAAGAGATCTTCTATCATATATACCTTCAGTAAAATACTCTTCCTGCAAATGTATAATAATTTGTTCCTCAAGATAAGGTATTAAAACAATCCCTTCTTTAACATTTTTTTGCTCTGCAATTTTTCCAATTGGGTATGATTTTTTTTCAAATCCTAATTTATCAGTTAGAGAATCGCTTTGTGCAAAGAATGAGGATTCTATATTTTCAAAATATTTTGAATCATCTGTTGCGTCTTGAAAAATAACACTTTGAGGTACAATATTTTCTCCGCTACCATTCAAGGAAAAATCACTTATTTCCATGTATATGCCTTTTCCAGATGCAATATCTATTTGTTTTTCCTCAGAATAACCTAATCCTGTCATTGATTTTGTAACTTTATCTGAATCATATGGGTCTATTCCATAACCACCCCATAAGCCGCGGCCTGTTTTAAAATCATGAAAAGAGTTGCTAATTCTTTTTGGCGTTACTGAAAATTGAGCGTTTTCTCCAGGTAAATTATTTTTTGTTTTTTCATCAACGAAAGAAATAGAAGAAGAAAAATCTAATACTGGGCAAACCCAATGTGGCGCGACGTACCAAACATGATGTGTTTTTTCTGAAGCAAAAGAATCGTTTCCAACACTTAAAAATTGACTTGTTTGTATTTCAACAGGTGAAGATAAAATTTCAATACTTGCATCTGTTTTCATTCTAACTAAAGACCCACTCGAAACTGAACCTGTGCTTGGCGTAGTAAGGCAAAGTGAGTCTGTATGTAAAATGTAATTATTGATAGTACTGCCAGTTAAAGTTTGATTTGAATACTCATCTAGATAAAAAGAATTATTTAAACTAGCAACGACCTCTGATAGATTTTTTGGTGATCCGACACCAGTATATTTATAAATAAAATTGCTTTTACCATAGAAATATGGCGGAGTGTAAGCGTGGTAAGCTGGATCTTGTAAGTTAGCAGCAAAATATGATGCATAATCATGCTTTGCAATTCCTGCATCTTTTTTTGATTTTCCTATATCTGGTGTCCAGGTTATAGTGCCAGAAATTCTAGGAACTATTTCAATTGGAGGTCCATATATGTAGCCTCTCATAGTTGAGTTTCTTAGGAAATACCCTTTGTCAGTTGCTAGCTGATCAAATGCAGATTGTGGGTTACCAATTCCGGCTCGACGTGGACCTTCACAAGAAACTTGATGTTTGCCCATCCTTAAAGACAAGTTCATAAAAAAGTTAGCGCCATTCTTATAAAAAGTATTGGCGCTTGTTTCAGTTAAATTAGAAAGCGCTACAGGAAGTTTTGATCCATTAACATCTGCCAAGAAAAATTCCATTGTTTCAGATAAGAAATTATTTATTTTTTGATAGTACGTTCCAGCTTCGACTCTAGCCATACCCGTTTCGCTATTTGGAATTTTAACTTTTGGCTCACCTATTAAATATTCACCTTGTGTGTACGATGGCTTGCCTTCATATATATCATTGTGTCTAGAATGTGCTCTATCTAAATCTACAAAATCAGAAGGTAAGTGAATAAATGGTCTTTCACCCTGAGTTCCTGCACCAGCTAAAATATTTCTTACAGTGTCTTCTTTAGAATCGTATAAAGCCTTAAATGGAAGTTTTAAATGAGGTTTTGAAGTTAAAATGGATGGTATACACCTAGAGCTACCCATCATGTATAAACCGCCATGAAAAGAAGATGATATCGCCTCTGGCTGCATACCAAATTCTTTTTTCTGTGTAGCAGATGATGTATTATTGGTAACAAAATCATTTGGATAATAATATTTAACTGATCCAGTATAAATTGGATAATTAACAGCTATGCCAGATTTAATAGAATTATATAAAATACCAGGCGCCATAAAGGGCTCAAGTAACGCTTGAAGGTGAGCTTGTGCTTGTGATCCTTGGCCAACTGGTATCTGATCCATAGCACCTTCATATCCTTCAGCACCAGTCCAATCTTTTTTAAATGCATTACCAATTTGCAAAGTACGTAAAACTGGATAGAATCCATTGTAAGGCAATAGTTTTTTAATTGCTGTAGCTTCAAAATTAATTTGTTCAGGAATTGTTCTTACATCATCTTCAAAGCCTAAGCCCTGTTGTGTCATAACGCTAGAAAAATTAATCAACGTATCAGTGTTTGCAAATTTACCATCAAAAGCAACGTTAATTTGATTGTTTTTATAAGTAAACTTATCTTCTTCGTTTGTAGATATCAGTTTAGCTCCTGAAATATCATCATATTCATATCTGTTTGTAGATTTTTCAGGAGTGCTTCCGCTAGCGCTTGAGGTGACTTCTGCACCATCAATTCTAAGAAAATTAGGCTTGTGAATAAATTTTTGTGTATCTGCCTTAAGAGAACCTAATTGTACATTTCTAACAAATTTGTATTTATTTCCAACTTGTTCCTTAATAAACAAATTATCATTATTAATAATCGAAAATTGATATAAATTAGTATAAAAATCTGCATGATCTGAAAATTTAAATTCTGGCAGAATAGAATGATCTTTACCTAAAAGATCAAAATGAGTTGAATAATCAGAATAAGAATTATAAAAAGGATCTCTTTCTCTAACACGATTAGTTACATAAAAAGGAGTGTTGTAGGGGAAAGTATGCCTATTGTATTGCATTGATGCAGTAGGATATCGATAGCCTTGAAATGCATCATTATCTAAAGATCCAGTGCTTCCGTTTTCTGTTGCAGCAAAAAAATCACCTGCTGTAGTTGAGCCGGCTGGGCCCCGGAGAAAAGTTAAACCTGAGGCTGTAGGAAATACATATTTTCCAACTTTAATTGATTTTCCGGTGCCTGGTGTTGTTTGTTTAAATGTAACTGTGTTCGCACTTGCAGTGGCTGTAATATTTAAAGTAAAGCCATTGCCTGTAGCAGTAGTGCCATTAATAGTGCTAGCTGCTCTTACCATGATTTGATGATGACTTTGACCAGTGGTAGTGATGCCATCAAGTCCAACAATAATAACAAGAACTTCTTTACCGTCGACGGTTCTAATTCTTCGAGTTCCATCTGCAACAGAAAGATTTTTATCAAACATATATGGAACACGATTTCCTTGAGCATCTTGAAGTTCAAAAGTTCCACTGTGACAATTAAGCTTGCCCATGGTGGTGCCTGACAAAATTAATTCTGATTGTGCTGCGGCTGTGGAGTTTCTCCAGAAAAATATGGTTGGTTTGGTGCTATATACTAATTCTCCTGCTGAGGCAGTTGCCATAACGGATAATTTTCCAGCAAAGGTACCAGTGTTAAAAGCTTTAATTCCACTGGCACCTGATTCAATTAGAATATTAGAGCCTGCACCGTTAAAGGGTGTCAAACCAATATGTCGACCTTGCCCACCTAAATCAGATGATAAGTACACATTGCTAAAATCATATACATCATCTCTAGTATCTAGTGGCCAAGCACTTAATAAAGATATGGGATAAGGCTGGTACGCAGTTCTTTGAAAGAAGGCTCCAGAGCTATAACCAGCAGCTACTGGATTAACAACAATACCATTTGTTGTATATTCTACCAGGTGAGTAGATATTGAAGGCACAATAAAAGTAGGGTTGGCGCTAGGATTAGTACCTTTAGCTACATTAGCTAAAATACTCGAAGTTAATATTTTTGTTCCATAACTAGGAAATGAATTTGGATTAGAACCACTCAGTTGCCAAAGAGATGAAGATATTAATTGTCTAGAAGTTGAATTTGCAAAGCTATATTCTTTGTCAGGCTTAAGTGTTTGCAAAGTTTCTATGGTATTTAAAGCCACTCCGTCAGTTCTTACGCGTGTGGTACCATCAGATGTTAAATTTCTTGCCCTACTAGGTTGTGAATTTTTCCAAAATAATCTATGTGTTGCGGCATCATAGCCATTTTTTCCAAGTCCAGGCACTTGTTCATAATCACCTTTTTGTAGTTTGAACCCTCTATACGAGTTAATGTCTTTTGGATATAAAGTTTCTGAATAAACAAAATTACGACCTTGGTGTTTTTTAATTAAATGAAATAGTTTATATACTTCATCATTACTGAGAGTGTGTGGTGATATTTGAGAACCTGTCTTAGGATTACCAGAAGCTAATTTTAAAAGGCTATTAATATTTTGATTAGAGAAATCAGCAATTTGATTCATTAAAGATAGTCTTCCTACAAGAAGTCCTCTTTCATATATAAAAGGTGAATGCTTTGTTGTTATAACTGGCTCATAAAATTGTGCCAACACAGGTGTCCCTTTATCAATAACGTCACCAGCTCCCTCTATAATCGTCTCGTTTATAACATCAAAAACATTTTTGCCAAAAAGCTCATAATGTGAATAATATTTATCATTATCGATAGAATCTCTTAAGTTTTTTTTCCTTTCTTCTAATTTTAAAGGATTAGGCTCTTTAGTTTCAAACGACATTGTGTTAGCTAAGCGCAAACTTCTAGCGACAGGATGATTAGCGTTTCGATATTGCTTCCAAGAGGGGTGTTGATATGGTCCGTTTCGATTTAAAAGTATGCTATTTAATTCACCACCTTCAGCAGGGTAAATTGATTCAATACTATTATTAAAATATATGCCTGCTGTTTTTTCTTGATTGTACCCTAATTGATTTGTAGAAGCAGAAACTGGGTCGACTACTAAAGTGTTTAAGCCTACAAAATCCACTTTAATGTTATTAGAGCCTGTAGAGCTGGCGCTTATAAAATTTAATGATCCGCTTATTGCCATTTTAAACCTTTTCCTATTGTATAATTAGATTATATATTAAATTAACGACGCTGTTATCCATCTTGTTTGTTTATCAGTTCTTGGAATCATATGAGACACAAAAGCGTTATCGAAAGAGGAAGCAGTAATTGCTGTCATTTTCGAAAAATCAGATGACGCGCCAGTTAGTTTTAATCTTTCAATATTATTTCTATGATATTTGTGCTTTGCAGCATCGCCTGCTAATTGATAATCCAGGGCATTTATTGTACCAGTTTTTTCTAATAATGTATTTCCAAAAATTCTAGCTGATGTTGAGCCAGTGCCATGTGTGCTGGCACCAAACTGGCCACAGTGGGCTTGGAGCTGTGTATTAAAAACTATTCTTGGTGATAAATTTTTATAATTTAATGCATTATAAACTGAATAAGTCTCATGGGCCGGATCTAAAAATCCTCTAGTTGTTGTTTCAAAACCACCGGGTGAACTAAATCTACTCATTATTCTAGTTCTATTTTTTATAGTGCTTCCAGATATGAAAGATCTATCGGGTAAAGTAAAATTACGAAAAGCTGATAGGCTAGTTCTGCCCGTAGTCTCGGATGCAGGAGTTAATAATATTGTTTCTATTTTATTAATTAAGGGAATTTCAGGATGAGTTTGTGTTATACTGCCAATATTTTTAACAAAAAATGGGTCGTTAGCTTCCGGACTTACTGTGTTGATGTATTCATATCTATTAAGAAAGTTTCCTGCTACTGTAGGTGAACTTCCTGTCATATGAATATTCTTAATATTAATTGGGCTTTTAGCTAGGTTATCTCTGCTTAAAGTTGCATATGGTCGATTGTGATCATCATAAGTTGGGTGTAGAAGCTTGAATGAATTTTGAAATACATCTCCATATAATGATTCTGTAGTAGTGCCGGCCTTATAAATTCTTACGCGATCGATAGCAAGATCACCTAAATGAGATATTCCCGCTGTGTATAAAAACCTTATATAAAAACGCTTTCCAATAAAACTATTTAAACCATCATCAGGCCCAAGTGCTGCGGGCGAACTCATATTTACGCCAGCTGCAGCGACACGGAAAGCCTCAGTTGGTGAAGTTTGTTGTTGCCCGGAGATAACATTTGAAGTTGTAAAGTTAAGGCCAGATGAATCGTACCACCTTACATTCAAATTTTTTACACCAGTAGTAAAACTAGAATCTTCGCTAGCTTGAACAACTAAATTTCCTATGTGTACACCATGCATATGATAAAGGAAAGTGAATAATATTCTAGATTCAGCTGAAATATCTAAAAAGTCTATCAGAGGTGACACTAACGAGAATGTTTGACCAACCCTAGATGGCAGAACTTCGCAATATGCATAGCCATTTGACCCAAAAGAACCGCCAGAGGGCCCAGTTCCAGCAGAGGGCGTAGGGCCTGATATAAACGACCATTGATTATCTGCGCCTACACCATTTTTCCAATACTCAAAAGGACTTGGGTCGCCAGTTGCAGAGCCAGCTGGCAATGGAAGAAAATGTGTGTCTTCCGATGGTGTTGTAGTAGCAGTATCAAATGTTTGATCTAAAATATCTTTATCGGCGCTTAAATCTAAAAACGGCTCTATATGCCATCCTTCTGCCCTATTTAAGTCATTATCAGAGCCCTGATTCAGTTTGATGTGGCGATGTTGCATGCCTCCAACATATTTTTCTGTGAATGGCCCCTGCATTGGTATTTCTGCATCAAGTCCATATTTGTCTTCATGGATGTTAGCAAATTCAATTTTTGGCATTGTACCGCCAACGTATGAAGATCTATAGCCAGTGCTTATCGAGGATGAATACATACTAAACGGAAGCAGTAAGGTTGATTTACCATCAGTTGGTTTTTTATCTGCGATGCCTGTTCCCAATGAGTTAGAGCCAGACAATTCAGTTGCTGGCATTGTAAGCACAGTGCTTAAAAAACGTTTTTTGTTTATTTCATCAGGAATATGTTTATCATTGCAATCCACTTTTGGTAATTCATTGTCGGCATCAATATAAATAAAATCGTCATCACTTCCCCACTTAATAATACCTTTATAAAAATCGTGTCTGTTTTGTTGTTGTGAGTTTGCGCCAGATTTTAATTTTAAGCTCCTATCAGAAACTAAATCATGTAGTTTTGTTAAAGAACGATCATGATAATAGGATTTTAAATATTTTTCGCCAGCTTGTGTTTTAAGCACCGGCAGAAAAGCGCCTGAGGTATCAGTATTATAAACTTTTAGTATTGTATTTTTATCATTATCGACTGCTGTAACACCTGATGATAAAGCATCATCACGCTCAGCGCGCTCTTTCCACCATAAACAATTTGTATTCTGATTAGAATTTTGATTTTGATTTAAAGGTGCATGGCCAAATTTCCAATTGTACTTTAATTCATCTATTGCCTTAGCTGATCCTATAATATTTTTATCTGACAATTCTAAAGTGGGAAATTTTGTAAAATATTTATTTCTTTCTAAGATATGACTTTCAACCATATTTCTTAATAGTTCTACTGTATTTGCTGAAGCTGGAATCAACTGACCAATCATCATTGTTACAGCATCATCAATCCATTTATAAAATTCTATAAACTTTTCTAGATCTATGCCAGTCTCAACTCTTTCAAAAAATAATTGTTTAAGTTTTTCTAACGTTTTGTATCTAGGCCTATATCTATTGACTGGCTCCCCAATTAAATTGTTAAAGCTTGTGATTGATGCAAAAAATCTTAACATCTCTTCAGATATAATCTGATACATGCTTTTTTCAACTGATAAGAGGTGTTGAACGTAAGTTGTGTCTCTTGTGAAAACAACATCATCTTGCTTATTTAAAATTTTGATCATATCGTCGCTATTAACAACTTCAGGTAATTTTTGTTTTGCTGTTTGTACAAACTCAACATCAACAGCTTCTTCTCTAAATGCAGCACCAGAAGTAAAAAAATCTCCTCTACCAGTGTAATTTTTATTTATAAGAGAAGATATATATCCATAATCTGTTGTACTATTAGAGCCAGATGAAAAATCATTTATTAAAAATTGACCGTTTGCATCAGAGCCTGTAACATTATCAATAGTCCAGTTAAGAAATAGAGTTTTTATTTCAGGAATTTTAATATTACTATTTTGATAGTTTAAATCACTACTTTTAAAAGGATCTTTAGCGCCATAGGTTTTAGAATTTTTACCATGAAATCTCATAGTTTCATTATCAATATAATTGTACCATGCGCGTACAGATGATATTTTTACGTCTGAATAAAGTTCGACACTTCCAGTAAAATGTTTTCTTGCCGATCCAATAAATATTCTTTTAGGGTTTGTAAAAAATTTAGCTGCTTGTGCTGTATTTAATGAGCCAGTAATAATAAACTCATTTTGAAGTTCATTTGACAGAAAGTTATTTCCATATAATTCGTATATGTAGCCAGAATTTAAATTTCCAACAGCGCCGTCAACAAAGTTTGGTACTGAGATATTTTTTGGCCTTAACCTAAAAGCTAAATTCCATTTTTGATTATCATATATACTCGTATATAAAGTAGATTTTAAATCAGATAGTATGTTTGATGATCCAGAAGTTATAAGCGCTATTGATGCGTCCTTTTCATTGACGCTGTTCTTTAAGGCCACAATATTAAAATTGATTGTATCATCCGATGCAAAAGCAATATTTGTATCTGATGCTGGAACAGCATGTAATCCAAATAATGATGATGTTAGGGAAGGAAAAACTTCAAAATTAGTATCAACAGCTAATTTTCTTTTTGGAAAAATAATTTCTGCTTCGATTGTGAGGGCGGCGCCGCTCATTTGTGTTTCTGTTATAGCAGGTATATATGATATTGAATTATTCACTGATGCATACTTAAACTGATATGCAGTCGCTGTAAATGAATTATTATAATTACCATTAGATTTAAATCTTGTTTCTAGATCATCAAAATCAACATATTTTTTTGATAATGCAGTGTTGGTAAAATTATCTTTAAATTCATACTCATCATTATTAGCATATAAATTAAGCTTTATCAGCTCTTCATCAACTCCAAAACACCTTAAAAAGTTTCTTAAAGATTTAAAAGTTCCTTTAGATTTTTGTATATAAGATAAATTATTGTAAATGTTTTGATATATTATATTTTTTATTTCTTGTAATTTTTTTTCAAAAAGAATTTTTTCATCTCTTTGCAAAAACTGTGCTAGAGCGGAGGCATGAGAAAAAAGCTCTGGGGCGTCATATCCTCTAGTTTCTAGCAATCTATCTGCAAAAGGAAGTGGCTTTTCATATAAATTATCATCAGGATAATTTATGTTTTTTAATTCTGGTATTTTTTTAATTTGCAAATACAAATCATCTAAAAAACTAGCCATTATTTGTGTTAGGTATTTTAAATGATTTGACTCTTTTTCGTCCTCTTCAGCTATCCAGCCAGGTAAAGATTTATACAAAGAAGCGGCATTAGAATAATCATGCATCTTACCAAGTTTTTTCTTATTTACTATAAGTGATGCAACAGCTGGGTGTGTGGCATATAATATTGGATCTTTAAATTCTTTAGTTGCTGCTCCTGCTAAAACCATTGCAGATTCAGTGCTTCTAGAATTTGCTGCCGAGTAGTTTTCATAAATTCCATTGGATATTCTACCAGAGTAGTCTAAAATGATAGAATCAGTACTTGGAATCGCTGCAATCCCTTCATTAAATTTATAATATATACCTAAATCAACTTTGTTTGTAATGTCATCATATTTTATATTGTCAGTGTTGGTACCTCCTGCAATTTGATCTCTCCAAAATCTACCAATTTGCTTTGCATTTCTTTCTGTTTTCCAATATCTAAATTCATCAAATGATGTACGAACAATATTTCCCCAGCCGGCTCGGGTCAGCTGCACCTTGCCCGGGCCGAGCTTTATCGGAGCGGCCAAGGCGCCTATTGCTCCAACTAAAGTATTGTCAAACGCGGTAAATGATTTGTTTGTATCTATTTCAGAAATATGTGTACCATCAACAAATAATTCTGTTTTAGTTCCTGTCGATGTTTTTTTAGCAGTCAAGGCGTAATGATGCCATAAACCGTCAGCTATATCTGTTAAGCCTGTGTTATGCGAAAAAGTATGATTAACTGAACCTGAATTAATTTCTACATATACTGTCGATTTTGATGAATCAGCAACATACATAATCATATAATTATCGCTTGCTACTGACCCAGTTGTAATATTACTAAATATAACTTCCCAAGCATTTGGGGTTTGGCCTGCCCAAGCATCTTTTTTCATCCAGCACTCTACAGTAACACCTTTTTCTAAATCAAATTCTAAGTTGCTAGTTCTTTGAGAGCCTGTATCGTATATATTAGCTTTGGATATTCCAGACCGAGCTGTGCCTGCCCCTAAAGGACTTTTGTAATCACCTCTTGGGTCAACTTTTGGTGCTCCTTTGAATGAGATATATTGTGGCAAGCTACTACTATAAATATTATTTTGACGAGTACTGGTGTATGTATGAGATGCACTATTAACAGTAACAAAGCCATTTGTTCTTGGGTATTCATTTTCAAAAATAAATAAATCTAAATAAGTGCTTTCATTTTCCCATTCAATTCTTTCTGCAGCAGAGCCATCATATGGATATGTTTGATATATCCTTTTTATAGCAGTGTCATAATATTCCTCGGCTAAACCAAAGCGAGCGAAATTTGAAGCTGTTGTAAAATCAACATCTGGAAAAAATCTTTGACTTCTTTTTGAGTAAGCCTCAATAAACCTGTTAGATTCTAAATCTTCTCTAAGATTGTCTTGATTTTTACTTTTAAGAAATTTTAAAGAGTAACCTTTATTAAATAAATCTTTTATGCTCATAAATATTCCAACTATACATTATATATCTTCTACTCTAAATTTAAATTCTTGTCTTTGTCTTCTCCACTCACCAGATGAGTGGTAATAAAGACGTATTCCATACATATAACCGGGCTCTAAAAGTGACATGTCAAGATCAAAATAACTACCAGAATTATCATAAGACAAATATGTATGTTTAGTCGAGCTACCAGTAGAATTGTTAATCACAGTATGATTATCAACAGATCTAAATATTTCGAAAGAAGCACTTGGAACAATTAATTTTTGTAGCTCAGTATTGGCCACAGTATATATTGTAGGTGAAAAATTTCTTGGCCTAGTAAAAACTCTAAATCTAGCTTGTTCATCTGAAGAATATTTAGAGCGTAAATTAGTTATTTTTGTATTAAATGTTGTAAAATCATCAGACATTAAAACACTAGAATTATTAAAATTATTTACTTTAATTGAGCCTGTTTTATATTCACCACCAATACTCCCAGACCAAACATCATTTAATACTGAAGAGGTAGTATTTATAGATATTTGTGCCTTATATACTCCAGTGCTAATTTTACTAGCTGTAGCAGTGGCTAATGCATCTCCTGTAGGAGAACCTGCTAAACTTGATGAATATAAACTAACAGTTATTGTTTCAGAACGTGGTATATCCACCAAATTTCCTCTTATGTAATTGTAAAGATACAAGTTATTTAAATTATCTGATGCTGGAGCAAGAGAAGAGCTTGAGAAAAAATATCCCCTATCATCACTTATTCTTGAGTCCCATCTAGCTTCAAGCACCGGTCTTTTAAAAAAGAACTCACTTGTTCTAGAAAAAAATCTTTTTGTATAAAAACTTTTTTTGGCACCATCAGGATTGTGTGGTATTTCATCACCATCAAGACCAGATGAGTTAGAAACAAATCCTTCAAAACTAGATGTTAGGAACACACCAAAGCCATAATTTGATTTATTACCATCAATCCATTCCTCAACAAAAGGAGTAACATCAACAATCAAGTCTTCATCTCCGTCATTAAATGTAAAAGTTTTCTTTGGCATTGTGGAGCCAGACACATAAGGGCCAGAGATATGATAATCGCCACCAATGTTTGCCCACCTACCATCACCGCCTGTGAATGCATCTTCAAGAATTTTAGTTCCAGTAAACCCGTTTGTAGCTGCTAGTACATTTGCATGGCCATTTCCTATTATACCCGGATTATCAAATTCTAAATCTATAGTTGCTCCACCACCAGTTCCTGGCGCAGTTGCTTTAATTTTAAGATCAGTGGTGTTTACAGAACTTGCATCGCCATTGCTAAAAGCAACATTTACATTTGCAGTTCCGTTAATTGCATCAGCGCAGGCAGCGGCACGTTGGGCGTCTGTCAGTCCATCGCGGGCAATATAATATATATTTCCTGCGGCGCCTGCATTAACAGCTGTTACATCGTGTACAAATTTAAACGTGTAAGTAACTCCGTCGCCTCCCATGGCTGTAGGAGATGTTAACGTAAATGTATGGTCATTGCTAACACCTGAACAGTCAATAGCATTAATCAACTTTGCTGCTACAAGATTATTATTAGCATTAAACCAATTTGAACCTTGTATTCGATCTTTTGTTTTATCACTGTAAGACTCCATATCTAAGCCGTAGCCCTCTTGCCAAGACTGTGATACAGCTAAAACATTGAAAGTATAGTCTCTTGGAAGTTGCTCTGAGTGCCTTGCATTGAACATTCTTAAATAAAACCTTGCACTTCCTGAGGCTGGTAATTTTCCAGCTGCGCGATCGGCAGAAACACTGGATATAGGAAACTCTACTAATACACGAGACAACTCAACTGATGATGTAGTTGATTGACCATATATAGAAAAAACTTCTAATATGTCAGAAGCACCCATATTTGAACCTGTAGCTCTAACATTACGATTTAGTTCAAATGCATTCGTAATTGTATTATCTTTTGTTGCTAAATATTTTTTTATAGCCATTATTTAATAGTTCCTACAATATCTAAATTTGAAAATTTAAGTTCATAAACTGCGTTTTCAGGAGCATATAAAATTCTACCGTCAGCTGATATAAATTCAGAAGTATTTAAAGTTTCGTCTGAATATCTATCTCCACTTAGATTTAGTATTACAACATCAGTCACGTCAACAATTTCATCTAAATTATTTAAACGATCATAAATTTCTGTTATGTAAATTGGCTCTGCAATATCCATTTTTTGATCAAACATTTGTTGTATTTCGGTGATGCCAGCGTTTAGCGCATCAAACTTATTTTGTGAATAATCAACTACTGCAGTAAAATTAACTCCTATGTTTATAATTCTTGGGTCTAAAATATCGATTGTATCATTTATCATGCGATAATGATTAAGCCATACTTTTAAATTATTTTTAACAATTTGATTTGTCGTAATATAGTTTCCATTGTTATCTTCCGATAAAACATAAAGATTTAAATTTCTTTTGAATGAATCTTGATCTCTTAATACTTTACATCTTTTAATACTTCCAAACTTTGTTGGTAATCTGTATACTAATGCTTCATAATCATTAATTGTAACAGCTCTATTTTGTGAAGCAAAAATATCATTTACTCTTTGTTTAAGCTCATTAATAGTTGGTACTGAAACATCTCCCATGATTGATTTTTCATTTACTGTTTCAATGCTATTTTTTACTAAAGTAATTTTATCAGTATTATCTGCATTTGGTCCAAAAATAAAAAATGGTTGTATAACTTGATTAAGTGCCTGTGAAGCAACATTAACATTATCAATTGTATTTGTTCTATAAGTTACAGTTAATGTTGTGTTTGCAGGTGCAATACCAAATTTATCTGTTGTTAAAAGCTTTGAAGGATCAAAACTATCATCTTTTTCATATTCCCTACCATGCATTTTTAAAACAACATTTGAGGGATGTGAAATATTTTCTGTTTTTAAAGTGCTCTCAGAACCATATCCAAACTTTAATGTTGTTTGGCCAAACTTATTAAACACAACAAATCTTCTTGGTACAGAAGTTGTAACTATTTTTTCGGGAGCATAGCGACTACTTTGTGTATCTTTGTTAACAACGGATCTAAAAATTGTATCCTGCGATAAATAATCTACTTCAAAATACTCGTGCCCCTCGGTGTCAACAACAGAAACAATTTCAGTAATATTTGGGTCTGATAAAGTAGCAGTAAAAAATCTTCTAAACTCACCAACTGTCACCAATTCTTCCCTAAGTTCTCCAGAGATGACTTTTCCGTAAGCTTTAACAACATAAGAGGTGACCTGACCATCATTAGCTCTTGATGTAGCAGTTAAAATTTCATTATCTGGATGAGAAAAATCAACGTCATCAACTAAAGTAAATATCTGACCTGACTGTGATGAAAGTTTTGAATTTTTTGCTAAAGTTGGTAAATAGTTAGTATCTGGCTGTGTAGAATTGGGAGCAGTTGGAACAAGAATAAAAAAAGTTGAGACACCAAATGAATTTGATTTTAGAGGCTCTTTATAGCCTACTTGTTCTCCTTGCCTCAAAACATTATTATATTCAATTGATGTGTCTAGAAAAGACTCATTGACTTGATAGTCTAAATAAAACGATAATACATCACCAACATACGATACAGTGTCAAGCATTAATGAGCCAAAAGAGGCTTCTGAAAAATCTTGAAATATTGTTGGGTAATATCTTTTTGAATAATTTACTAAACTTTCTTTTATATTATTAAAGTCTCTATCTGTATACCTTATTAATTTTTTTTGTTTTTTTGACATGGTTAATTTATATCCTCTCTAGACAAAACTATTTCTGATGATAAATTTAATGATGGAACATCATACGCGATTGTTATTGAGAGAATATTTGAATCCTCCAGATCAATAGCAGAAGTACCTGGATTAAAGCGAACTGAATAAGCTCTTATAAATGGCATATATCTTTTCATTTGTTCATCAATCTTTTGTCTTATTAAAGAAACACTATGCTGCCTAGGCTCAAATAAAAAATGCCTTAAGCCAACACCAAAGTCAGGGTTCATCATTCTTTCGCCCGGGCCAGTTAATAAAAGATTTTTTAAATTTTGCTGTATTTCTTCAGCATAAGTTTGCACTGGAAGAAAAAATCCGTAAGTTGTATCTCTCATCAAAGGAAGCTTAGGGCCTATTGAACTCATTTTTTTCTCCTGCTAGCACTTATAAAATATATGAATGCATTTATAATTAGTTAATTCATTAAAATCGTGCCGCTATTAAGCTAAAGTTCATCTGAACAATCAAGCTCTTCTTCTTGAGATAAATTATGCTGTTGTTCTTCCCATGTATCCAAAAACAAAATCATTAAATATATCATGCCCGGAATGGTACTTGATATCCAACTTGGAAATGGTGGGGGAACTAAACCGCCCCCTAGGGGCATCATTGAAGGCAGCATTGCTGACCACATGCCCGGTAGCAAATATGGCGATTGAAAAACCTTTTTCAATTCTTTTTTAGCTGCAGCTAAATTTATTTCTAATTCTGCAATAACAGTTTTTAATTCAGTATCTAAATCATCAAAAGTTTTTTTCGCAGCAACATATTCAGTTTGCGCTGATTTTAGATCAGTAACACTTTGTTTAAGATCTTCCCAAGACTGTAATTGTTCAGGTGTTAAAAGCTCATTAGCCTGTGGTTGTGGCAATGATCTGACATCTAAAACCCATTGTACAAATTCTTTATCTTCAATATCTATTGTTATATAATCGGCTAGTGATTTTTGATTATCTTGTGGAAATTCAGGATCTGGTATAGCGCCTAAAGTTGAATCAATTGTTGCCGGTAATATACCAGCTGTAGTAGCTGCAGTTATTTCTATATTTCTCATAGTAGAATAAGCGGTATCTTTTAATGCTTGAGTGGTTTGCTTTGTTATTCTTATGCCACTTTCTATTCCAGCAACAACAGCTTGCTGTACAGCATTTGCTGCATCAATAATAGCTTTAGCAAAAATAATTGCTGGATCAGTTACCTCAACAAACCCTTTCAATATTCTTAATGGCGTTTTAAGTATAATTTCTAAAATTTGTTTTGTAAGGTCTGGGTTTTGGCCTCTAGAATCAAATTGACCAGCCACAATTTCGTCTCTAACTGCTTGTCGTAATGATGGATCTATGAATTGGTAATCCAATCCGTTATAGATGCTATCATATGCCACAGAAAGTCTATCTTTTGTAATATCTAAAATATCAGTTGGTTCCGGTACAAACTTTGACAAACTATCTCCAGAATAAGTAAATGCCAAAGCCATATATCTTCTCATAGGTAATAGATGATCAAAAATAAGTTTAAACTCTGCAGTTTCTTGAAGTTCTAATAACAAAGTCTGAGCTAATCTGCCATAGTAAAATTGATGTGGATTATTTATTAAAGATCTTAAAGAGTCTTCATTTTCTAAAAGAGTTTTTAGCTGATAAGATTGAGTACTGTCTAGCTGTGGAGGAATAATTGTCTCCTCATCTATGCCAAGAGTATAGCCAGGTGTTTCAATAGTTACAGAGCCATCATCTCCGGTATAGCCTCTTATGGTATATGGACAAGGATTCACAGCTGCTACGTTGGGTGTCGCCAGAACATTATCTTCTGGATGCGCCTGTAATATTTCATTCTGCAGACGAGCCCAATTTTCTACTACTTTTTCTAACGTTGGTAATTTTGTAAGATCAACCTGGGCTTGCTGACCGTAAGAATTAGTATATTCTCCTGGGCTAGCCAAAGCAACAAGAATAGGAACACCTACGCCGATCGGCTCTCCCACTTCGGTGGGTGGAGCTGGGCTATTGGCATAGGTGTCGCCAAAAAGAACATTTGCAACAAACTGATATGATGCTCCTGCTGATACATAGGATGAATCCGAGGGTGTGCTCTCACCATCGATAATAAATCCCTGACCTGCAGAATTTGGCAGAAAAGTGTGCGGAACGCCACCGCCGGGTGTAGGTACAAAATCCGGGCCATAATCTGGATACAAATGAACCGGTGGGTTTTCAGGATAAATAGCACTATCGATTTTGTAAGACATTATGTTTGCAACGTCATTAATAAGATCCATAGCCTGAGTAAGTTTCCCTGTACCTGTGAATTGATCAATGGCTCCAATACGGCGCTGATTAAAATCATCAAGCGTGGGTGGAATTTTTTCAGCAAGCAGCAGATCATATACCTCCCAAGCTGCTAAGTATTCTTTACATACTTGGCCGCAGCCGGCTTGTTCTTCTTCGTTACAAAATTCATTGTTTGGTGTTATAACTTCAACTGTGGGTTCAACATAAATAATATCATCAACATCTTGCTCCACAGTGCCAAAAAGATTTAAAGTATCACTAGAGTATTCTCCTAGCTTATCTAAAGAAATTAGTTCATTAGTGCCTTCTATCACAAATGCACGGGCATCTTTTACAAAAATTAATTGTTTTTCAACATCAACAATTGGTATACTTAGTTCGTCACAAATTTTAAATCTTTTACTAAACTCTGGTCTTAAGCCTTCAGGAAGGGCGCCCTGGGTGGGCTGGCTAGCATCAACATAATATGGACGATGGGTTAGAAGAGTTTTCGATAACTTCAAACCATGCGCTGGAAAATCTTTTGTGCCTATTGCGTCGACTTTTCCCTTGCCAAAATGTCTTTTAAAGTGTAATTTTAAATCAAAAGAAGATGCATGTTCTAGATTAAATGGAGCAGCTGTTAAATAGCTCATTCTCATACCAAATGATATTTTTTTAAAGAAAGGCTCTAGTCCAAATTTATCAAAAATAAGCTTTAAACCTTCATACTCCTCTTTATTGAGTGTTTTTAAGAACATTTGATTATAAAAATGACTCCAAACCGGAAGCGGAATATATCCAAAAATATATGATTTGAAAACATTGTTTTCCATTCTATATTCATTTATTTCTTCAAAAAATGCTTCTATGAAGTCGCCATACTTCAGCTCTTCAATTTGATAAGCATCATCACAGGGATCTAATTGAAAAGAACCTAAAGGCGTTTCTTTGTAGACTAGCGTTGTATATTTATCTTGAAACGTATCTGAGGTCATGACTTCCTCTTCCCAATCCTCTATAAAAACATAAGGTTGAAAAATCATATTACCTAGAGCGCCATTATAGGCATTTCCAAATTGTGTATGTTGATAATTTTCTTTATTAAATGCGTCTGCCCTTCCAAGATAGCTTGCCATTAGATCATTTGTTTTTATAAAAGATTCATAATCTTCTGCTAAATCAGGAGTATCTTCTGGTGTTAAGCCTGACAGGGCCCTATAAGCATAATGTTTTACTTTTGTACTATATGGTAGTTCAGGAGCACTTCCAGTCTGGTCAGCGTGCAAATGGAGAGGATGTGTGCCATAAATAAAACTATATGAGTAGGAATAAATTCTTGCCGGCTCTAATCCGAGTGTGGTCACAACTGGAATGTCAGGATTAAAATAATTTTCGTCATTTAGTATTACAACTGTATCCTCATTTTCAAGTTCTGGAGAGCTTATGCTCCAATGAGCGCCAGCTTCAAAATAATTATATGGTAAAGAGTGTAAGAAGTGTTTTGAATTATATCCTTTTTCATTTGCTGATTCATTAAATCCATAAACGTTAAGATGCTTTGACGCTATGTCGCCTGCACCATTATCGGATATATTATATATATTATATCGATAACCTCTTGGTCTAATAAGATCTTGTCTTTCTCCAGCACCATAATTCATTGTGTAAATATTATCTTTTAATCTAGCATCGACAACATATTCATATCCTGAATTTAAATAAATAGAATTATAAAGTAGAGGATCTTGGGATGAAGTTATTGATGAATTATGAATTACTTGTACGGGAGCGATCTTTTTTCCGTATTCAGTAATAAATTCTTCATCAGAATTTTTTAAAATATCTAATTGTAATCCAGTACGTAAAGGATTACTATTGTTGAACATGTTTTTAACTATTGATGATATTTTTCGTGATGCATCTGAAACAAGATATGCAAGTGCACTTTTATTTTTTAGCATATCTGCTAATTGATTATCAGTTTTAATATTTAAATCTCTTTTCAATATTTCGGTGGCAAAACTAGAAATTCGTTCTTTTCTCGCTTCTTTAGCCATATTATTAATAATAATATTAGTCATCAAATCAGTCTTAAAAATATCTTCGATATCAAAACTATCCCATGCTATTATACTTGCAAAACACATTTCTAAGGTGTAGATTTTTATTAATAATTTTATTACACCGTGTAATAAAGCGATTCTGGTTGCATTTTGATCTTCAGGCACACCCTCATAGACATCTCTGCACAAAGATTTTTTATAATAATCTAATATTTCTCTTTTTACTTCATCAAGATCAAAAAAATCAGTCTCTAAATTTTCAATATCATCTCTGCTTTGTACGCCTATTTGTTCTATTATATCTCTACAGGCGGGGTTAACAGAAGAGCCAAGCGGGGACTGAAGTACTTTATCCCACAATTTTTTCATAAAACTTCTATCTTGAAGTCTAGATCTTCTTAATTTTGCAAACATTTGATTACTATATGCAAACTGTAAAGATGAAAATCCATAAGTTGTTAAAATATATTGAAGTTTTTCATCATTATGTAGTAGAGTTTTTGGAAGATGTCCTCCACTAGAATCGGTAGTATTTTCAAATGATTTATACCTGTCAAACATTTGCTTAAATTTATAAGTCAAAAATTTGCCAAAAACCAAAGCTTTAAAATTATAAGGATCAAGTTTGTAGGTCGACTTACTGCCAAGTTCAGGGTTATTAAATCTATTAAATTTTAATTTTTTATATCCGACGTCGGGAACAGCATATAGCTCATCTTTAATTTCTTGAGGTATATCAACCGCATTTTTACCTTCGGTAAGATATTTTAATCTACCAAGATCTTTTTGAACTGCTCTTGCTATATTAAAATCTTCCTGTTGATTATTTTCATCATATCCATAAATTACTGATAATAAATTTTGTATTTCATCACTAGCCTCAGTCAAAAAATTAAAATCAAACTGCTCTAATTCAACTGATGTATCATCTTTTAAAATTCCAGGTGGTACATTAAAGCCTTCTCTTTCAGTCAATTTTCCTTTAAGCACTCTATATGTGTCTTTAAAAGAGTCTAATTGATCTAAATAATTTCTTCTATCAATTTCAGGAATGTTTTGATATATTAAACTATCTGATTTGTTTTCTAATACCAAGCTTGTTATTAATGAATTAACTGACTCGCTACCACCATATTCTAAGTTAGCTGGACTAAAATAATCATATACAGCTGATATTCCAACAGAACTATTTAATAATTCTGCAGTATGAGGACTTAAGGCAGGATTAGTAGCGCTAGCGCCCAGTGATGGACCCACAGTCATAGATTTAGGTATTTCGTATCTTAGAGTGTTAGGGTTATAATTTATATACTGTTCTAATTTATCAAACTCTTGTTCGTCGTTTGAATATGGCGAGGATGCATCTTCAAAGCCTAAAGATTGTGGAAAATTAGATGTATCAGATAAATAATTTACTAACGCATCATTGACAGGATCTTCATCTCCAGAAAAATATTCTATCATTTTTTGTGGATTATCTAAAGATAGTGGGCCTGCAGGATCTATAAATGTTTCTTTGTATACAACATAAGCAGGATATAAACGACCTTGTACATTTTGAAAAATAACACCATCAATTGCTTCAATTGGCGTGGTCCAATTTGGTGTTAAAATATTTAATCTTTCCTGAGTTAAACCTATTGCCTCACCGACTGTTAATTCCATAAAAGCTCTTAAATGAATATTTGTGTCATTAGCATTTGTTTCAAACATATTTAAATTAGCATCAGAATCACTTGCACGAAGTATTCTGTTCATTATATTACGCAGTGAATATAGCCCTGGCGATCTAGAAAATAAAGCTAAGTTATGTAAATCTGAATTTGACAATTGTGCCTTTGTTACCGTCACAGTTTGAAATATTGGTTCTCCAGTATCTTCATTTTCTCCAATTTGTTCTTGTACTTGCTCCGTAATACTAATATCTTCACCCTGCAGCGCCCCGCCTTCATTTTCAATGATAGCTAAATTAGATGAAATGACATCATTAATTGCAACAACAAAGTCTTTTTCTTCATAGGGATATGTGTTCTCTATCAGGCCACTAATATCTTCAATATCACCATGTAATCTGTCTCCAGTACCAATACCTGGATTATCTCTGACTTTAAAAGTAATTTCGTCAGCGTCGAAACCAGTATAATATTCAAACATCGCTTTCCAACGATCTTCTTTTGGAGTTATGTCTTTTAATACAGTATCCAGTGAATAATCTTTTCGCAAATAACCAAAACGCTTGGTTTCGACGGCGCCGTCATCATATGAATTCTGATCTACATATTCCCCACTAGAAACATTTTCATCATCAGCAATATCTAATCTTGGCCAAGCCAAGCCTTGATTATAGGTTTTTGATCTTTTAAATAATTGATTAATATCATAAACTAATAAGTGAGCATAAGGTGGTTTTATGTCTCTTCGTGATTGTGCAATAATAGAATTAATTAGATTATCATTGTTTGAAAAAGGCTCACTAATAAGCTCTTCAACAGACTCAGGTGGAGATAAATCTGGATTAGCTGCTATAAAAATTTCTCTAGCAAGATTAAAAATTTCTGGATTAAAAGTATATAATTGTGGATCATTTATAGCGACAGAGATAGTTAGAGGCTTAAAAAAGTTATTTTCTCTTTCAGTGCTAGTAAAGTCTTGCAAATAATCATGTAATTCGTTATCGTTAAGATAATAATCTTTTATTAATTTAGCTTCATTATTTGGTGTTTGTGTTTTAGCGTCTTTTAAAAAGCCACCATACGCTACTCTTTGATCCATCTCTAAAGTTGGTACTTCTGGTTTTGCGCCATAAGTTAGTTTATAGGACTTTATATGCTCTTTGATTGAATTTGGTGTGCTGTTAAAATAGCCAGCTCGATGAGGTCCAATCCAAGCAATGCATTGTTTTTGATACGGTCGTCTAATTGCTTCTTGAAATAACTCTGTAGCCTCTCTCATTTTCATAGGATCTGTTGCTGTTAAAACTGCACGTGGCGGTACAGAGAAAAATTTCAAAGAACTCATATCCTGCACTAAGGCAATTTTTGCAACGTCCAAAATATTATCGGTTATGAGATTCATAGAATTTTCTACACCGGGAGGTACCTGAAAAGCTCCAGGTATTTCACATATATCAGGAACAGCACTAAGAATATTTGAAAGTCCGCCGTTACCAGGAAAAAGAGCTGGGGCCAAGTCAATTATTTCATTCTTTAAAGATTGCAAATCTTTATTGACTTGGTCTTGTGCTTGTTCTTTTGGAATTCCTTGATCTTCCAAGGCTGAAACTTTTCCATCTGCATCATAAAAAATATTACATATATCAGTAAAAAATGAAGTTGTAGGTGTAAGAAAATTACAAAAATCTAAATCCATGTTCGAACCGATCTGTATAAACATAGCTTGAACATCTGTCCAAGATTCTATTGTTGATCTAGCATGCTGTCTCGCGTTTTCATACGCTTCATCTTCGCTTAATCCTTGTGCTAGAAGTGACTCATACGTTTTTTGTGTTTTATTTTCTTGATGAGTTTTAATTCTTTCAAAAATATTATACAAAGTTTGCTTTGATGCTTCTCCTCTTAAAAGAGCACACAATTGACCTAATTTTAAATTATCAAGTAAGTCATCTATCATATCTTTTAAAATTGGAAAGTCTAAGCCTGCGACCGGAGCCATTGAGCGTAAATTAGGAATTTCAATAGTTGGTAAAGAATTAACTGTGACTGGATCATTAGCAGCCCCTTGATTTTCATCGGCTTCTTCTATACAATTTTCTAACGCTCTTTTTATTAATAAATTTAATATCTGACCTAAAATTGTTGCTATCATTGATAAAACTAATTGAAGTAATTTTTTACCATAATCACCAATATGATCATCAGTTTTTAATTTATCTGGAAATTTAAAAGAAGGCTCGGGAAAAGAAAATCTTCTTTTTAAATTTTCAATAAAATCATCAAACCAGTCGTCTAGTCCTCCAGTTAAAAATGCAGCTGGATCTTTTAATAAATCTTCTAAGCCATCTAGAAGTGAACCCACCAACAATTCACATATTTCTTGTAAGTTAATTATGCCTTTTATATAGTTAAGCCAACTTTTAGCATCTTTTAAGGTGGCGCCGATATTTCGTAACTGATTAGCGCCGGCGACAGCATTACCAAACCTACCATCTGTAATACTATTTGTAGCATCTATTAGCGGATCAAGTACGCCACCTCCATATAAAACACTTTCATATTGAGTAGCGACAGGACGTAAAAATCCTCTGTTTACTAGAAGTGCGTCAATTTCTGATGACGAATAACCTAATTGTTTTAATCTTTCTCTTTCTGCTTCGATTTCAGAATATGTATAGGTTTCTCCAGAGGAAAATTGACCACTAGGGTAAGCTGCTTCTAGTATTGGATTTACAATACCATCTGATGCATACAATTCATCTGTTCCAGAAGAATATAAAGTCGTTGGGGCCGAAGCGCCAGCTGGTCGCAGGCCAGGTTCAAGTTGAATCGTTGTGCCACCCAATTCTAATTGTCTAACAGCAGCGATTGTGCTAGCTTCATAACTACCATCAATAGCCATCCATGTCGCGATCGGTGCGCTCGCATAACTAGGCCTAACATTTGATGCCGATTGGTTTAATGAGGAATATATGTTGTCATTATTTTCTTCTAGTTCATTTAATAAGGCGGCGTATCTTTCCGGATCTTGTTGTGCATTAGTTATTAATATAGCCATGGCTTTATCAATACCTATGTTTTTAATAAGTTCTAGTATAGCTGCTTCACAAATAGCTTCAGCTGTTAATGGTATACCTAATTTACTTTGTATACACGCTAATAGCAAAGCTATAATTGCGTCCATATCCATATTAAATAAAACTTGTTGATAGAAATTTTTGAAACCTAGAAAAACATCATCAGACAAAAATGCAGCCTCATCAGATTTTCTAGCTTTGTTCTCTAATGATCTTTTTGTTGCTTCTGGATCTGTGGCGGGTGTTGTTCTACTGAATTTATTAAAATAAAACTCTCTGCATTTTGGACTATTGTATAGCCTTTCCATCAACTCAAGTTCTTCAATACCAGACACATTGCTAGAACTGTTTAATTGATCAATAATTTCTTGACAATTAATTTGTTCTGTTTTTTCTGTTTCTGGCTGTTTAGATATATGAACTCTTAAAGGAGGAACAGAAAATGATAAAATTTTCTGTAACTCTACCATATCAACACGTTTTCGTGTGCTATCATAAGAGCTAGGATCGACGGACTCAAATTCTTCAGTTAAGGTATCGTCTGCAAATTTAGCACCTAAGCCAACTCCATCAAGCCCGACGCGCTCAAAAAATTCTATCATACCTGAATAAGAATATAAATAATGTAAAGCCATGGAACCATACACACCAGAAAAATTTTCTCTGAGATTATCAATGCCAATTACCAATGGTATGGCACTACGTCGAACTCCTCCCTGATCTTTATTTTGCAGCTCCTCATTTGACACATACGGATCAAAATAAAACATTTGATCAAAGACTTGTGATTTATCCTCTGCATCAATCAATGCTAGAGGGTCTGGTGAAAATAATATATAAGAAATAGTTTTTCTTACTCCAGCGCCAATTTTACCATTATCTCTAATGCCTATTTGTATTAAGTGTCTAGATCCTGGCCCTCCGCCAGGTGTAGCTTCATCATCGCCAGTATCTTGAGCCACCATAGCGTCAGCTGCTTGTTTTATTAGTTTTGATAAGATATTGTTTTGTGATGATCTAGGGAATGTTTGCTTTCTAAGAAAATCTGATATTAGTGTTGTAAAATCACCAACGCTTACAGAAGAGGTATCATTTGCATTAAAAAATCCATTGATTATGTCCATATTAAATTCATTATCATTAGCATCTTTAACAATTAAATCTGTTCCAGCCTCATCAAATATCTCTTTTATGGTGTACAAATAATCTGCAATTTCAGTCATTGACGTTGCAAATTCTTCTGCATAGAAAGTAACCATATAATCTCTTCCATTTGCAAATTCACTATCTGAATCAAAATTTTGCAAATAATGTTTTTTTGAATCTGGAAGCGCGTCAATATAATCTGATCTTATGGCAAACAACACTTTTTGATTGTTGGGGCTGGTGCTTTCAGTATTTACACGCACATCAACAACAACAAAATAATCCTTATAAAGTTTTTCATATAATTTTTTATTTGCAAGATCTGTGTCTTTATTAAAGTATCTTATTAAAGATTCCCAGGCTTTATCTTTAGCCTCTGTTATAGATTCTTGACTGGCCGGCGGTATTCCTGCTGAAGCATCACTTTCTACGCCTGGCTCGCTGGTACTAACTGAAGATTCACCAACTATAAAATAAAAATAACCAGTAGAATATCTTAAATTTGGTGTGTCAATTATTGTTGCATAATCTATTTTTTGATTTTCAGGTCGACTTTCTATCTCTTTAAGACCTTGATTATAAGCTTGAAAATCAAAAATATCCATTATGACTTCACCAGGAATCATCTTTAGCCAATTTCTATTATTAGCAGGATCTATCGGCTCTAGCCCGGGCGGCAAATTGGCTTTTATTAAACTAAGTGCTGCAGAATGTGATACACTTGCATCGCTTTCGGCTGATAAATCTTCAACATAAGAAATGTATGGGTCTGGATTATTTCTTACAGTGCTTTCTTTTGCTCTTAGAAATTCAGGTCTAGTATATAAAATTTTAGTGTAATTATCTGTAGCATCTTGAATTCTGTCTTCATAAGTTCGAACATTTCCAATAACAGGATTCTCGTTTAATCTTTGATCTTGTTGATCAACAACAAAACCTACCCACACACCAGATTTTCCTTGAACTATTTCTGTTACAATAACTCCTAAGCCAAAAGGAAGCTGCACACCACCGTAATCATATTGATCAGTTGTAGCGACATCCTCAACTTCTCCTCGACCATTTATTAATGAATAGTCTTCATTGTCCCAAGTCATTTGTGTTACGTCTTGAATATTAGGATCATCAAATGGCGAGTACCTGATAGGTACAAAATATTGATCTTTCTGCACACCTCTACCAGGATCGAGCGCAAAACCAATATAATGAGTCGAATTAGCTGTTAGAGTAGAAGATATTTGCGCTTCTAATTTTGAATCTGCTGGAATTATTGCAGGACCTAAGCCAGTTGTATCAGACGCAGGCTCTATATCAATTTTAGTTGTAAAGCCATATTGACCAAGTTCTGCTAAATATTGTGCTGATGCTGTTAAAACATCTTCCAAGCGCAAAGATATATCAGGCGGAGGCTGATTAGAAAAATTTAAAAAATCTGATTCTGTGCCTGGCCACCAATCTGAACCAACAAAAAATTTCTCATAAAACTCTTGTGGAGCATCTACAAGTTTATTTTCTAATATTACCTTTATATCTTCTAATAAACTATTTGCGATTGGCCCTCCAACTTCTGTATGCCATACACTATCATCTCCTAAAATATCTTCATAATTTTGATTACCATCTGCTTCAATTGGAAATTTATCTTTCGTCCAGAAAAAACGACCCCCAGTATCTTGGTAGTTTAAAAAGAAGTCTTCTTCTATCCAGTTGTCAGAATAGATAATTGACTCCCACCCTGGAGGACTAATATTTTGTCCTGCAGCGTCATAAGTAACATGAAAATAGTTTGTAACCAAAAAATTTAGTCTTTTAGCTAAAACCTCTGCTTCATTATAATAGCTTTGTTGCACTAAGTCTAAGTTTGATGGATTTGACGGTAGAGGAGGTGGCGTCGCGGCGATAATAGATCCAAAATTATCAATACCAAAAACTGGATACCAATTGACGGCAAACCAATTATCATACAAGATAAGACGATCATATAAATCAGAACATTTTTCTTGAAATATTTCCCATTTTTGTTTTTTAGACATATTATTTCTGCTTATGTAGTTTTATTATGTTTACTTAAAATATAAGTAGGGGGTGGGCTAGGTTTCTTTCCGCCAGCATTTGCAGGAGACAAGAAATTTATTATCAAACCTTGTAAGTTTGTTATATGTTTTACAATAGATGTTTCTGTATTCATAACAGTCTCTACGTCACATTGAATCCCACCAGTAATTGCTTCAGAAGATGGCAAAGAATCTAAACCATAAAATTGGGTTTTATGTTTGTGTTTTTGTAATGCTCTATTATATTTCATTTGATAATGCACAAAAGCTTCAAATATTTTAGCTAAAGCTATGATATTATCAACAATTGCATTTAAAGCTAATTCTAAATTATTTCCTAAAACTAAAGGCTGAAGATCTTCAACTTTATTCATTGCTACCAATTCAATGCCATGCTTACCTAAAACTCTACCACCTTTTGAATTAATTTCATCTGTTCCCGTAACTAATCTTATGCTTTCTCTACCTATTAGCCTAATGTTGTCAGCCTTTGCTGCAACAGCTGATTTTCCACCATATTTACCTATATTTTCTTCATCTGTATAATCTATCTTTGGAGGGTAATCTCTAGATCTTCCAAATTCACCTATACCAAAATTTTTATCAACGTCAGTTTTTTGAGATATGTATATCCTTGCCGCGTCAAGAAAAAAGTTAGGATTTGTTTCAATTTCTTTTGTTTGAAAAGTTGTTTGTGTATCGCTAGTTGCTTCAACTGGAACCTGTATTTCTCTAATGGGGTTGTGGCCTCCCATACCAACAATAATATCAATACTATCACATTGCGTATGAGCTTTTCCACCATATCCAGTATGAGGTAAAAATGGACGATCGTTCCCTACAACAATAAAAGCATTATTATCAACACCCTCTAAGGCCCAATTTTCAGACCCACATTTTTTTGGAATAACTCGTGTCTGTACCCTGGGTGCATTAAAAACACCACATAAATTTAATTTATGTTTATCAGCGTGAGTTACACCATCAATTACTTTTTTCTTGTTTCTATCTAGAGTATTGTAATCTTGTGCTTTTTGACTAATTTTTCCACCTAAAGATGATAATGCATTTGGGCCTGGAGCATTAGCTACTTCAGGATATTTTTTTAATAACTCCTGTCCTGTTAAGGCACGCTCTTCTAGGTCTGGTGGAGAATCCATATCATCTAAACCATCGCCATCGATGTCCATTGCAGCCATTCGGGCATCTCTACTAGCAACTTCTTCAAATCCGCCGGCGGAAACATCTTCAGCTGTATCAATAAATGATTGATCAGTGAAAGGATCACTAGAGCTTAGCGGACTATCATTTAATTGCGCATTAGGATCTTGTGCTAAAACTTCTTTTTTCTTATCATTAAACCATGATTTTGCATCCTCTGGGCTTACTGTCATATATGGAGGGCCTTGATTTTGCCCATCTTTAATAACATGAAAAGTATATAGAGTTGGTTTTCCTGGAGCAACATAAGTTGAAGTTGCGCTTATTTTAATATTTGATGCCATTTTATCCTTTTTTTTATTGAATATCTTCCCACGGTATTACCGGAGGTCCAGAATAGTATTGAAAATGCATGTGTTTGTCAATGTCATAGGGCCAAGAAATTGCGTTAACTCTTGCTACAACATCTGCTATACCATAAATAGCAGCAATTTTATTTTGTTCATCAAGAGACCAAGATTCAGGTGCCGGATTTCTTATATCAAATCCGGCAATGCTATAGCCTCTTTTTGTCCCTCTGTGTCTTTTTTTCATAAAAGTACCATTACCCCATTTCATACCACTTCTTTCACAAAATGTTAACACCCACAACAAAGGATTAGCATTTGGTGGCACTATAACACTATTTTTTGCGGCTCGCATAATTTTTTGATATCCTTCCTCTTTTTCTTCGGCGCCTGCTGGGCCGCTGTAAGAATCTGTAGCAAATTTCCAATCTTGCGACAACCTTCTTTGTCTGCCAGTAAAGCCAGAATACGCATTATCTAAATATCTTCCGGAAACACCAAAACTTGAAAAAGGCTGGTCATCTAAAATACCTAAATCATATAATTGATCTTGATATGCCTCGACAAAACCAGGAGTCCACATGCCGGTAAAAATACTATATATGGGATCACCATCGTTACTATATCCTGTTAAATGAGGATCCACATTAATTGAAAGTCCATAGGCGTCAATAGATAATCCACCAGGTAATGCAACAACACCAGTGTCAGATGCATGGTATCCTTTAATGCCTGTTGTTATTTTAAAAGGAACATAGCCAGAAACATTACATGCTGCCTCCCAAGACTCTTTCATAATATCTGTAATGCAGCTCCAAATCTCAGGACTTTTTTTATGATTTATTTTATTATTAGGGCCTCGGCATTTATAAGAAAATCTACCTACGTCAAATTGATTTGTTTTCCCTAAAGTTTCTTGAAGATCAGTTTTGCTAGTAGAAAATCTTTCAGCTGCTGAAATTAGAGATACTTTTGACGGAGCCCAATTTATCATTGTTTTTAACGCAGCATAATCACCAACAACTCTTATTGTCTTTCCAGCACATGGAGATTGTGTTGCGGATATATCCTTAGTGTTGTATTTTGATACCTCATATGATGGAACTATTAAATCTCTAATTGCTATTGGCTGCTCATCACAATTTGGTGTTTGTGTTATTGGCCTAGGCCTAGCTCGCTCTATAGCATCGTCAAGCCTATTGATTGTTATGTCCAGAGCATCGGCTATAGCTAATTGCTCTAGAATTTTTTCAACCATGCCAGGATTATTTTCAACGTCCCCAAAAGGATAAATTTGTGTCTTTTGCGGCATAAGCAAAGGTTCAGCTGTAAAGCACTGTTTTGCGGTCGCAAAATCAATCGGGACAGGGCGCCCTAAAAATTGACCGCTAGTTGCGCTTTGCGGACCAACGGCTGATAGAACAGATAGTGGAAGAAAATGTATCCTAATAATACTTTGAGGGTCGAATGCGTCATAATCGGTTACTAATTTCAAATTTTGATCTGATAAATCTTTTCGTCTTTGCTTCTGATATTCTCTGAGGGCAGATTTATCATTTATATATTCTAATATTTGTTCCTCATCTTGTATTAAATATTTTAATTGATAATAACGTTGAATATGTTCATAATGTTTTTTTAAACTATTTTGTATTTTTGAAAGTTCAAAATGCCTCGCAACATTAACATTAATTGTGGTGCCGGCGCCGGCAGAAGTTACTGATGACCCTTCAGTTAAAATTTTACAATAAGTTGGGTTTGCTTGACAAAACTCAGATTCGTCCATATTTTTCCAATCATTTAAAACAACTGAAAAATTATCAATAAGATTTTTTAGATTATTTTGCTCCAAAGAATATTGATTAAGTTTTCCCTCTGAAGGAGTTGACGCCATGGCGCCGGCGTGATCTGGAACAAGCGAATCTCCTGGCCTTAAAGCAATTGTAGTATCTGGTAACTTAGGATACAAAGGTTTATTGCTTTGTCCTTGAATTGAATTAGTTGCGGTTGTTTCCATGGGAAAGGCATACAATACTTTTGAAATATCTCCCCTAGTTGGTCTTATAGCATGCATACTAATATTACTTTGCAAGTTTAAATCACCATTTATTGGAATAGTAAATGCTTCTCCCAAGGATGATTCTGGTTTATTATTTTTAGTAAACTGCAATGAAGCATCAATTTTATTAAAAAACTCAGTTCCTGCTTGTGTTCCTGCTTCTGTTATATAATTAAATTCAAAATAAGACCCTTCCTCTGATTTTGCTAATAAATAATCCTCATATACTGTATAAGATGGAGTATGTTTTGCAAAAGGATATGAACTAATTGAATCTGTCCCATCTTCAACAAAATCAATTCTTTTTATTGGCACAGATTTAAATCCAACCTCAGCGTCGCGATGCACAGAACTATTAGGCATATTTTTAACTATGGATGCTAAATTTATTGCTCCCATTCCATGTGCGACTATTGAAACAAAATCAATGTTTTGTGAAACCTGACTTCCTAAATGTTCATCAAGCACTTCTAGAACTTCTACATGGAAATCACCAAAATTACCTCCAGTGTATGAGCCATCAAAAGTAACTGTTTCCCGCTCTCTAAAATGTGTTTTTTGTGTTAAATTAGATAAACTGGCTTGTTTTTTTTGAAGCCCTCCAACGTTATTAGTGCCACCACCTGCTGCAGTAGTAACACCATATTCAACCACAGCTTCTGCAGGTAATTTTCTTAAATAAGTTTTTACTGCAGGGACAGTTTCTGGCGGAATAACAACTCTTAGAATTTGTTTACCAGCTGCATCAGTTGATCTAGCTAAATTATTATCGGTTAACGTCTGTATTCTAGAAATATTTTTATTATTTGTAGAGAAGCCTCTAGAGTAAGCCATTTCTGGTATTACAAGTATAAAATTTCTTTTTTGTTTTATTAAATCTTTTATTGCTGGGCCGATAACGTCTTTAAAGTCATTTCCACCACGCTGAACATTATTTATTGAATCAGAAACACTAGTGTTAGGGCCGTTTATCCATGCATGACCAAAGCCTGCTTTGTCATGAAAATAATATTTAATTTCGATTGGAACAGATATATTTAGTGTCATTGGTGCATATATAATAGTTTCTCTGCCTAGACCAATTGGCCTATCCAATACATCTAAAAAGCCATTATTTCTTAAATGTCCAATCCATATAAATGCATTTTCTTTTGCAGGAGCTGGCCCTACAATATCAAAATTATAAGATTTTTCACTTTTCAACAAACAATGATTAAAATGATATTTTGTTTGTGGTGTACCATTACCATATAGCCCAGTCTTTATTACAGTTTTAAATTTAGATATTGGTGAAGATCTTGGATTTGGATCTGCTAAAGTTGAGCCAACAAAAAGTTTTGCAGTTGGGCCCTCAAACTGACGAAATGTTTTACATTTTTTATTAAAAGATCTAACTGATGAGACATACTCTTCAATTGCATCAGCTATTTTTCCAACATTGGTTGCAACATCAAAAATAGTTCCTGCAAAACCACCATCAAGCGCAGCAACAGTCTGTCCTCTTAAACTACCCCAGACATAAGCGCCGGGGCGCAAATTATTAAATTTAGAATCTGTAGATGCACAAAGAAAAACACCTAGTGTGCCTCTTCGAAGATAGTCTTGTTCTTTTGAAAATCTATTTGGTGTTCTTATAAAATCAGATCTTACACACCTTGCAGTAATCACAATTTTATTTTTTATTGACTCATGAAATGCATCAGTATGCTCTAGTTTCTGCCTTAATACTGCTGTAACTGCTTCATGCCCAACGCCGCCTCTAACAGTTTTGTTTGGGCCACTTAAAATATCAACAACTTCTAATAATCTTGGTCTTGAACTTTCTTCCTGATCTCTACCAAAAGTTTTGTCAACCAAATGACGCATCATTTGATAGCCTTCAATACCTTCTTTTGCAGAAAAATAATCTAGCGCTGTTTGGATATATTCTAAATCATTACCAGCTACACGAGAGCCTTCATGAAGAAAACCTTTTAATTTGTATGCCAACCATTAATCCTCACTTTCATTAATTAAATTGTAAATTTCTGATTTTTCAAATTGTGATAAATTAGTAGAATTAGATTCTTTTTTTGATATCAAAGATGCAAGCTTTACAAGTTGTTCATTTGATCTTTGTAAAGTTTCTAAATATTTTGCTGCTACAGGGCCAGAATTTTGATGTTTTGTCTCGTCAGATTTTAATATTTTTACTAACTCGACTAACAATGTTGATGCCATAGCTCTATCATCTCTAATATTTTTTATTGCTTCATCAATAAATTCTTGAGAGTTTATATGTTTCCTTTTTCCCATTCTACTTTAAAAATCCTGTATCTTTTTCTAATTCTATTTAAGTTATTAACAATTTGTTTTGTATTTAAACCGGTAATTTCACGCATGTATAAATAAATAGCTTTTTTATTAAAAATTTCTATATCCTGAGTGCTGTTAAAAAGTATCTTTATAGCATCTAATACTTTTTTCTCTGACTCACGAAGTTTCATTTTTTCCCATTTATCCATTTCAGAAAATAAATGTTCCCAAAACTCTTTTTTTTCTCTATCTTGCTCATAAGTATTTTCTACAATAAATTCTTCTAATTCAGTTTCATTGTTTAGATTTTCATATTGTAAATCTCTTTTAAGTTTTTTAGAGTTTTGTTTAACTTTGTGAATAAACCAATTTTTAGTTATAACACTAAAATAAGAAAAAGCTTTAGATTTTCTATTAGGGTCATATTTGTCTAAAATTGTGATAAGCCATAGCTTGCAATCATCTTTAAGATAATCAATGTTTGGTAAATTATTAAATTTATATGTATAGACAATTTTGTCTACCATTTCGTTAAAGGCAGGTTGTATTAATTGAATATATAATTCTGTTCTAATTTTTATATCATTAGTAAGAGCATAATCAATGATTGCCTGTTCATGAACTTTTGTAAAATAATTATTTTTCTTGCGGGGCCGTCTCGTCTTCTTCATCTTGTTCCATTTCTGTTACTTCAACATCAAAATATTTTTCTTGAACATCAATAAACTCATTAATAAGCAATCTAGATTCATCAATTAAATTTTGAATATGCTCATCTCCATAATACATTTCCAATGAATATATTTCTTCTAGGTTTTGTAAAAACTGTTCATTGCTTTCTAAAAGTTGCACCATATCATTCTCTAAATTATTTATTGTTAGTAAACATTTACTGGTATACCATATCATAATAACGTTTATTATAACGCTTATATACAATAGAAATGGTATCATACCAAATATAATTGCTAACAATATTCCGTTAAGAATAATTGATATTAATAATACATATTTACTTATCTGGTTTATAAAATTCATTTTTAAGTTTTTCTTTTTCTAGAGAAAGCTCTTCACTAAAATCTTTAATGCTTTTTTTAACTAAATCACCAATTTTCATTTCAGTGTTGTTTTTTAAAACAGAGAATTTTGATGGTAATTTTTCTAAGCAATCTATCGATCCACAATTATCGCATGTATTATATTGTTCTTTAAAAGAATGGTACACATCCATTACATGCTCACAATTTGAACACCTATAAGAATACTTTGGCATTAAGCTGTTTCTTCTTGAGTCTCTGAAAATTTAATTAAAGGAGGATTCATAACTAACAGCTCATTATCCTCATTTACCTTAAAATTAAAACCTTTTAACACAGGGACTATATCGCTTTGTTCTAATAATGATTTTTGTAAAGCCATCATTACGGCTCCTAAAGCTTCATCAGATAAATTATACATTTTTTCTCCTTTAAATTTATTCACTGACAGCGCGACCTTTTAATTGTTCCCAATCTTTCTCAGGTCTTACTTCTAGATTTTTTTTCCAAGCAGCCTCTAATACAACAGGATTAATATTTAATTTTTTTGCAAATTGTATTAAAGCATTTATATCTTTTGGAAAACATGATCCACCAAAACCATATTTTAAGTCTGGCCCTGGGCTTGCAAAATGAGTTTTTCCTAATCTTAGATCATGTAATCCATATTCTACTACTTTATCATAATCAACATCAACTTGTTCACAAAATTGTCTGAATTCATTTGCAAAACTAACTTTTACCGCTAGAAAACAATTTGTAAAATATTTTACCATTTCAGCGGTAGATGATCCTGTTTTTATTACAGGCACATTTGGAAATACTTTAGTATATAAATTTTTAATTTTTGTTGATGCCGGCCTAGGTCCACCAATTATAATCCTATTTTGATTTTTAAAATCATTTAAAAAATTAGCTTCTGTGAGAAATTCAGGATTAAAAACAACCTGTAGATTTTCACATTCTTTATTTAAAACCTCAGTTGTACCAGGAGGCACAGTAGATTTTATAACTAATATATGATTTTTTGCAAATCTGTTTATTTCGTAAACAACTTCTTTTACGATACTAGTATCGCAAGATCCATCTTTTCTCATTGGTGTTGGAACACATACAAAGATAGTTTTTGTTTTTTCACATAAATCTTGAATTGACTCACAAGTAGAATGTTTAAATTTATCATATGTCTCTATCTTATAGAAAGATTCAAACCCTTCTTTTACTGCTTGGCCAACAAAACCTTGACCTACTACTCCTACTGATTTCATATTACACCTATTTAATTTGTTTTAAAATATATTTCTCTAACTTAGCAGCTGCCTGCTTTAATGATAACTCGTCAGTCTGCAAAACTAAATCTGACTGTGTTGGTTCTTCAAATGGATCAGATATGCCAGTAAAATTAGGTATATGGTCCTCATGATTTTTTGGCAGGAGTGCACGTTTGTATAACCCCTTTACATCTCTTTTTATTACCTCATCTAAACTACATTTTATATATACCAATCTTGAATCAGGCACAGACTTTTTTATTTTATCTCTTGTAGAATTATAAGGATTAATGGCAGACATAATACATACAACATTATTACGTCCGAGAACCTTACCAACAAACGATAGTCTTTTAATGTTTTCCTGTCTGTCTTTTTTAGAAAAACCAAGATCCTCGCACAATTCTTTTCTATATTCATCCCCATCGATGACCTCAACTAAAATTCCTTTTTTAGACAAACTTTTTGAAACTAGGCTAGCCAAAGTAGTTTTGCCTGCTCCTGATAATCCTGTCATTTGAATAAACAAACCACTTGTCTTTCCCCACTTTATAAAATTCCATAATTTTTCATGTATAATGAACAAGCAAAGCATTATAAAGTGATACGTTAGCGCTACAAAAAAAGTTTTTTCTACAGATTTAGTCGCCGCATAAGAAAGCAAAGATATTATAAAAAATCCTAAACTTTTCCATGTTATAGCTTTTGTAATGCTTCTTTTGCTAGTATCAATCATTTTTCACTTACTAAATTTTTAAAACAATTATTAATGCCATCACAAATAGATGTTTTTGCGGACCAACCTATTTCTTTAAGCTTAGATATATCAGCTTTAGTAAATTGTACATCACCTGGTCTAGATTCAATATAATTAAATTCTACGTTATGATATTTTTGAACTATATTTTTTATTTCATTTAAAGAAATATTCTTACCTGTACCAACATCAAAATGATGCCCATGAAAATTTTGTTTTCTATTCATGCAAAAAATGTTAGCAGATATAACATCGTCGACATGAATCATATCTCTTCTCTGCTCGCCTGTACCTGTAATAAAAGGCTTGCGATTTGTTTTTATATGATGCATCCAATTTGATACAGCTGTAGCATATGCACCATTAGTTTTTTGATCTTCTGAGTAAACGTTAAAGTACCTAAGAGAAACTGTATCTAAATTATATATTCTTGAATATATTTTACATTCAACTTCAGTTGTATATTTGTGAAGCGCATACGGACTAGTTGGTCCTTCTCCATTTCCAACAACTGATGAGGAGCTAGAATATATTAGTCTTTTTACAGACGGACATTTTCTGGCAAAATTTAATACGTATGAGCCTATTAAAACATTATTTTTCATTGTAGACACTGGATTTTCTATAGAAAAGCCCACCCGAGGAAAACATGCCATATGAAAAATATATTCTGGTTGAAAATTCCAAAACAATGGATGAAACTTTCCATCTGAATCTTCTTTTAAATAATAAAGAATGTCCATTGATTCTTTACTTTTTAAATCAATTCCTAATACTTCATGCCCATCTTTTTTTAATTTATTAAAAAGTTTAGTGCCAATATAACCTTTATGGCCCGTTACTAAACATTTAGCCATTATTGCCCCTTACTTGGCTCTCTATCCACTCATAGGTTCTTTCCATCCCTTTTCTTAGCGGCTCTGAAACAACCCAGCCTATTTTTTCTTTAAAAAGATTATTATCTGAGTTACGACCATTAACACCAACTGGACACTTATGACCATATTTTGCAAAAAAATCTTCACCATCAATATTGTAGATTGAAAGATCTTTACCAGATATGTCTATTGCCATTTGTGCAAATTCATTGATTGATATCATTTCTTCAGATCCAATATTAACTGGTCCTGTAAAATCTGACTGCATTAAACGATAAGTTGCTTCAACACACTCGTCAACATGCAAGAAAGATCTAGTTTGATTACCTGGCCCCCAAACTTCAATTTTTCCACCATTTGGAGTTTCAGCGACTTTTCTACAAAATGCAGCAGGCGCTTTTTCTCTTCCCCCAGTCCAAGATCCATATTCTCCAAAAATATTATGATATCTCGCTATACGCACCTGTAAATTTTTATTTCTTAAAAAAGACAAAAACATTCTCTCAGAAAAAAGCTTTTCCCACCCATACTCAGAATCAGGATTTGCAGGATAGGCAGAGTCCTCTACACAGTTTGGATTATCTGGATCTAGCTGATTATGTTCGGGGTACATGCATGCTGATGAAGAATAAAAAATTCTTTTTATATTCTTTTTCGAAGCTTCATGTGCTATGTTAAGATTAACAAGAGCAGAATTATGCATTATATCTGCATCATTTTCACCTGTGAAAACAAAGCCGGCTCCACCCATGTCAGCAGCTAGCTGGTAAATTTCATCAATATCACTAGTGACTACTTTTTCAACTAGATTAGGATCTCTCAGGTCTCCTATTATAAATTCATTAGCTTTTTGATGCACCGGTTGCCATTCATTGTATTTTAAATCAACCCCTCTAACCCAAAATCCTTTATTTATTAAATAATTAACAAGATGTCCACCAATAAAGCCGCCGGCTCCACATATTAATACTTTTTTCATTTTTGTTCCTTACTATTTTTTGTTTATTAAACATATCATTTCAGATGGATGAACTGAAATATTAGAAATATTATCTGTTAAATAATTTTTTTCTTTTTGTGATAGAAGTTTAGAGTTCCAAGTTTTATCATCTTCATATTGCTTTATACTATCAAGTATATGAATTTCATCTTTGTGATATATTTTTTCATCACAAAAAACGTTTTCAGAATTATTTAACCAGTGATTAACATCTTCTGGAGTTCTTCTTCTAGCAGTATTCAAATCTTCAATAATATAACAACCTTTTGGTTTTAAAAAAGGAAATAAAGATGCTAGTGAAATTTGAATTGCATCGTTCATATGAGCACCATCATCAATTATAAAATCAAATCCATCCTCACAATATTGAGAGGCGCTAGCAAGATCCTCCCTGCTTAATTGATTACCTTGTATTACAGTAATTCCATATTTTTCAATGTCTTGTTTATCACCATTAAAAGGACCAATTTCATCTTGTCCTCTTATAAAAAACGGATCAAAAAGATAAACACTGCCATTTATAAAAAAATCTTTCCAAGTTTTAACAGAGCCTCCAAAACGACCACAGCCAATTTCTAGTATTTTAATTTTAGATTGTTTTAAATTTTTAAAAAGTGGAAAATATACTTCATCCATATAAAAATGACGATAAGCTTTATCAGTTCTATGTTTAATACCAAGTTTTTTTAATTCATTCATTTTTTATCCTATTTTTCTATGATTAATATTTTTGGATTTACCGCTAAATTTAAATCTAAAAATTTGTATTGTAAATTATTTTTTCTTAAAAAAGTTTCATAATTTTGTAAAGAAAAATGATGATAGATTAAATTTTTATGCTTTTCTACTATTCTATTTTGCCTCTCCCATGATTTGAAAAAACTAATTATTAACTTTTTTTTTGTGACTCTTAACATTTCTAAAATTTTGTTTTCATATTCTATTTGGTGATTTAAAACATCTAAACATATTGTTGTATCAAACTCATTGTCTTGAAATGGTAAAACAACCATATCGTTTTCGATGCAATTAAAATTATTTTTTTTATTATATTCGACAAACTTTTTTGTTATTTCTGTTCCAACGTATTTTATTTTTGGACTAATAGATTTTAATTTCTCTCCCATGTGTGCAGTGCCGCAACCAATATCTAAAACACTTGTTGAGTTTACTTCTAATATTTGTTGTAAAACATAATTTTTCCACTCTGTATCTTTATGACACCAAGACTTAAATTTATCAATTGTACAGTCCTCTTGCCAAAAATCTAGATGTTTATTTTTCATATTATTCCCACTTAAACCAAGTATCAATTGGTATGTCACTTAAGTTTTTATTTTTTTCAGCCTTCCAAGGACGCCAAGGACCATAGACGCCTACTTTTTTTGCAGAACTCAAAACTGCTGCCCACCAAGACAATGTTCCATGTTCAAATAAAATATTTTTAAAGCTCCTAATATGATTAAAATCTTCTAATATACCTCTTTTTTTTATAATCGGGGAGTAAAAAGAAAACGCCTCAACAATTTCATTAAAATATTTAACTGATTCAGCAATAGGCACTCTTTTATTTTCTGCTATATTAACATGAAATTTAAAGTTTTTTAAATCATTTTCTGTAACATAGTCCCAAACTGGCATATCAGTTACAATATGTAGTTGATTAAATTCAAATTTATTTATTGCTCGTAAATAATTCATAGCTCTGGGTTTTGAATAAAATTCATTTTTCATAAAAAGCCTATCGCCAGTTCGCATATGTATTACAAGATCATTGTTGTTTCTTACTTGTTGCTTAGGAAACCAACTTTTTATTTTTTCTATATGTTTAAAATAATAGGTATAATCTTCAAAATAACCATTCAACAATAAATCGGCATCAGAATAATTTTTTGAAAAAGCTTCAAGATAATTTTTTTCACTTATTAAAAATGAATTTTGCTTTTGATATTTATGATTAATAAATTTAATACCTAAAGTTGATAGGTCATTAATTGCATAATATTTGTCATGTGGTGGAATTGCACAAAGCTCACTATTATGGTGTTCAGCTAATAAGCGCGCTGCAACATATTGAAAAATATTATTTCCAAAACCGTTTGTTAATTGTACAGTTACATTTCCCATTAATTAATCTCTTCATAATCATATTTAAAAAATTCAATATCTTCTTTACATCTTCTTGCAACAATATCAACTAATTCTTGTGTATAGTGCTGCGAGTAGTGAATTTTTTTTGGTTCGTGTTTTTTTTGTTCACCAGAATAATGGCCATCATAATTTAGATAAGGTAACTGTGCATCTATTTTTGCCTTACAGCAAAGGTTTTTAAATTCATTTTCTAAATCTTCAAACTTTCCAACGTGTGATACTATTATATTTTTTGATTTGTCTGTTATGTGTTCTAGTTGATTTCTAATGTGCCACTTTTGATGATCATAATACATGGTATTTCTATTATAGCATTGAACTGATTCTTTAACAAAAGTATCAAATGTTACTACACCATTAGTTTTTGTATAATTATTATATTTACATGATTCTCTAGTTAGCCATTTCCAATTCGATACATATCTGTCCCAAGGATTTCTAACTATCGCTATAGACCAAACATTATTGTAAAATTCTGGACCTAATACTTTTCGAAAATGTTCTGCTCTGGATAAGTTAAAATTTAAAACATTTCCAATATTTTGATGATATTCAATATGATTTTTATACATAGGATGATTTTCTGTTATAACTGTATTTTTAAAATTTGATAAAACATTTTCAAAACTAGTCCCACCAGTCTTCGGGATGTGTATATACAAAATTTTCATTTTACGCTCTCAAACATTAAGTCACCACTATCAGAAAAACTAGACATAAAATTAATAACTTGATAGCCTTTATCTGCCATATAGCTTATTGTTTCTTGCCTAGACATTGCTCCTTCATATTCTTTTTCACCATATTCAATCCAAATATATTTTATTTTATGTATGCTATCACCCATACCTGTCAATACATTTTTTTCTGATCCTTGCACATCTATCCAAGCTAAATCTAATTTTTCTATATTATTTTGTTCTGCCCAATCATCAAATCTTACAACTTGCACTTTTATTGTTTCATCTAAAATATGTTTATATCCTTTTTTTAATGATGAAGATCCAGAATTACCGAGTTTATATTTTTTATAATCATCGTCACTAATCCAATTATATTTTTCTGGAGTTTTTATTTCATTTGGCTTATAGCTTTGGTAAAAATTCATTTCTCCATTTTTATCTGAAAAAGCTACTTCATAAAGTTTGATATTTTTATTTTTAACATGCTTTTTAAATATTTTTATACATCTGGGATCAGGCTCAATACAATAAATTGTAGGGTCTTTAAAGACTTCACAAAACCTCATTGAATCCTCACCAAAATGAGCGCCAATTTCAACTATAACAGGATTTTCTTTTGCTAATAAATCTTTGAATATGTGAAACTTTTTTTTATATTTTTTCATAATACTCATATGCTTTACAACTCACAAACGGGCGGCATTGTTAATTTATGTTTATTAGCTAAATGTCTTTTAGAATAAATTTCAAGAACATCCTTTTGTCTATCAGTTAAGTTAAAATTTTGTTTTTTATGTTTATCATAATATTGCAACGCCCATTCTAATTCTTCATAAGAAGCACCAATTTGATCTTCATCGCTCCTATTATCTTCCCAAAGGCCATCTGTAGGTGTTGCATTAGTTATTTCAGATATAACACCAAGTTTCACTGCTAAATTTTTAACTTGTGATTTTAAAAGATTTGCTATAGGACTTAAATCAACACCACCATCACCATATTTAGTGAAAAAACCTATACCATAATCTTCAACTTTGTTTCCAGTGCCAACAACTAACATATTATTTGTATTTGCAACTGAGTACAAAGCAGCCATTCGCATTCTTGATTGAAAATTAGCTAGTGCTAATTTAGATCTGCACTCAACTGCTTTCGAAAATATTTCAAAAGATTTAGAAAGATCAAATGTTTTTTGTTTAACATTAGGAAAAATATCACACAACCAATCCATATGCTTTTGTGATCTAGAAAGTTGATCAATTTGTTGGTTAATAGGCATCCCAACTACAATAACAGGTTTTTTTGTATGGGCACACAGTGTCGATGTAAGAGCTGAATCAACACCGCCAGAAACACCAACAACAAAACCATTGCAATTAGAGTCGTTACATTTTTCTAATAGCCACTCTACTATTTTATCTTTATCGTAATTCATATTTAAACAAATCCCCATAATTTTTTTTAATTTGTTTTATAACTTCTTCTCTCTCTCTAATCGTAACATTGTAACCTTTTTTTGCTATTTCAACTGCAAAAAAAAGCTGTTGTGATTCTTCTAACATAGTCGACTCTGGTTTGTAGGTGACACTATCAAATATAACCGGTTCTGAGATTTTTTGATTTTCACAAAAATGATTTACTTGATTTTTTAAATGTAATTTATTACTATCATCAGAAGCTATACTTATCAATGCTTGTGAATTTTTATCTTTAGCAAATATAGCTAAAGCGCGGTTATCTCTAGGAAAACAAGGGCCTCCATATCCAAATCCATATTTTAAATACTTGCCGCCAATCCTGCTATCACTACCAATCGCAGACAATATTTTTTCTGGCCTTGATTTCGCAGATAAAGCTATATCACCTATCATATTAGCGTATGCTATTTTAGTCGTTAAAAAACAGTTTAAAGATATTTTACATATTTCAGCCTCTGTTCTGGTCATCCTATGAATACGTGGGTTATTAAGAGTGTGCTTAATATATATTTCTTCTAAAATATCACCAGCTTCTTCTGAGGCCTGGCCAATAAGAACCATATCAGGATTTGCTTGGTCTTTTAAAATAGTTCCTTGCGCAATAAATTCTGGATTATAACTAACCTCATAATTGTATTTATTTAAACGATCTTGTACTGTATCACAATATTCTGGCATTGTTGTACATCCAATAATCAAATGTTTTTTATTTTTTTGAAATCCAAAATTTTTGAGGTCTTGTACAAGCTTATCTACTGAAGAATGATCGTATCTTCCATTTTTCAATGAAGGTGTTGCTACAAAAACAAAAATATTATTTGAGTGGTTTAGTGCAGCTGCAAGTGATGTAGTAGCTTTAAAATTTGTGCTTTTTAGTAAAAGCTGCTCTACATTTTTTTCATCACTCTTGAAAGTCTTATCGTTTATTTTGTTAACATATTCTTCTGATATATCAACTCCTAAGACATTATATCCAGACTTTTCTAAAGTTAAAGAAAAACATAAACCAAGTTTACCTATGCCAATAATGCTAATGTTGTTTCTCATATTTCCTCTCTAAAATTTTTTTAAAATATCTATATAATTGCTGCGCTCTGTTGTCCCATGTATGATTATTGTGAAAATCTTGAAACGCATTGCTTATTATTTTTTCTGATTCTTGCCAATTATTTAAATAATAATAAAACTTATCTAAAAAATTGTTTAAATTATTATCAAAAGTTACACAATTTTTTCCATCAACTAAAATAGTTTCATATATTTTAGGTATTTCGCTACAAAATAATAAAGTGTTTGACATGCCTATTTCATAATATCTACCAGTTATTTCCTCAAAAGGTGCTGGGGTGGCTATCCACATTCTACATTGATTTATTTTTTTTGCATACTCTTCATAAGTTGGTAGTCTTTTCGACGCGTCGTCAGATCCGTTTAAAAAAGTAGACAAATTTTTTTCTTTCAACAATATTTCTTGTGCTCGTGATCGTATATTAAATGATTTAAAAGCACCTTCAACATACAACTTATTATCATGCAGTGCTCCACTAAAACCAATGTCATATATTTTTTCTAATTTTCTATCATAGAAAACTTTTTCATCTCCTGCCTGGGAGAGAACCTTAAATTCTATACCAGTTGTTTTTTCATATTCTTTACAATTTGGTATGGATGAAATTGCTGCAGTAAATTGTTTTAAAAAATTTAATTTTTCTGATAAGAAATTTTGAGGCTTGTATAAAAACCCTACACATGGTATATCAATATCTTCTGTTTTTAAATTTTTCGAAAAATAAGGGGGACTTAATGCAAAATAGCCCATCCCAAAATATATTATATCTGGATTAAAGCCCTGCTCTCTAACATGTGTCAAAGGTTCATAAATATTGTTAAAATTTATTGACTGATATAGAAAACAATCGGTATATTTTTTTAGTTCATCATATAAATAATCATAATGCTTATATGTTTTTGATAAGGAAGTGTGAACTCTTGGATCGATAATTAAAACTTTCATATAATTTGTTTTATAAATTTGAATTTTTTACGCTCGGCGCATAGTTTTGAATATGCCTAAACATACCTTGATTGTGAAAGCCAGTTTTAACAAGGTCTAAGTTATATATTTTTTGTTGTATAATATAAGCAAAAAAAGTCATAATTTCATTATCGCCCCACCTATGCTTATATATACCACCACTCTCATTCACAGCATTTATCCATTTTTTCCATAAGCTAGTTTTAAAAACCTCAGTTTTAATTACATATGTATCGCACCATTTAATATAATGATATCTTGTTTCTGCTTCAGGATCTTCTAATAGACTTTGTAATATTTTTGAGCTTGGTTTTATATTATTTTGCAACAAAAAATTTTTAGTAAATTCCCACAGACCAACTCTAGTATCTTTATGTCCTTGATGTGGGTGGCCATTTTTTAACCTTTGTCCTACGTCATAAGCTCCAATGTATTCTTTTTGATTGGCTATAATTTCAAATGGATCTTTTTGTATAGGCTTTTCATATCCAGCCTCATCATCATGAGTCATAATGTAATCATACTCATGTAATTCTGTATTTTCATAGCCATACATATTACTAGTAAAGTTACACATATGTAAGTAACCTTTTCTTTGTATGGGAAAACTTCTTGCAACATACCAAAGATTTGTTCTGTTGTAATATAAATCTGATTCTGCTATAAAAGATGGAGTTCTATAGGGCACTTTTTTAAATATAACTTTTTGTTTATTATGCCTTGTAATTCTTTTTTGAACATCTATAGAATCGTATATATCATCGAAATAATGCACATAAACAGGATAATCATAATTCTTATTATACATATCCCATAAACTTTTTAAACTATGCTCAACACACCTATTTCTAGATGAAATATAAACTATACAAGCATTTAGCTTACTCATTTTTTGCCTCTAAAAATATTGTATCTTACAATAATCATATATTTCAGTTATTAACTGTAACACTTTTTTTGTTTCTTGTAAATTAAAATTTTCAATATTATTATATAAATTTGGATGATTTGGACAAGATCCTGCATAAGATCCATAAGAGTTTGGGCTAACAATTTTATTATTAAAATTCATAAAATTATTTATCTGTATAGTTTTTTCTTCACTATTAAATTTTATATCTTCTACAACATTCATTGCTTTTCCACCTAATTTAATATAACCTATATCCGTTAGTAAACTAAGGCTACATTCTAAATTATGTGGCTCGCTAGCGATTGTTATTTCTATATTGCCACCATATTCACCAAAATCTAAATTAGCATATAACGTATCTTCAATGTCAACATTTTTATGCTTAGTATTATACGTTTTAGCATGGGCAACACTTGGCTTTCCAAGTAAATAACAAAGAATATCTAGATAATGAATACCGCACTCATGCAATATGCCTCCACCAATTTTTGGCTTGCCTCGCCAATCATCAAAATATTCTTTTGGTCTTTGCCACCTTTGTGTTAGATTAAAACCTCTTATTCCACCTATTAAATTATTATCGATTAAATATTTTAAATTTTGCACGGCTGGATTAAGTCTAACTTGCAGTACAGCGTAAATTTTTTGCTCATGATTACTAGCAACTGTCTGCAAAATATCTAAATTTTTTGGATTTAATACTGCCGGCTTTTCTATAAGAGCGTCACATCCGTTTTCAAGTGCATAGATGCAATGATCAAAATGAAAAGCATTTGGGCTTGCAATTACAACAAAATTAATATCCTCTTTATCTATCATATTTCTATAATTTTTATACTTTTTTACATTTTTTGGCACTCTAATATTTAACAGTGTCAGTTCGTCTGTATCACAAACACTTACTAGGTTATATTTTTTATTTTGATTAATTGCTTCAAAATGACGAGAAAAAATTTTTCCACACCCAACAACACCTATATTATATGTCATAAGTTTTTTCTCTAATTGATTTAGCCACTTTTTCTGCAATTGGGCAGTCACCTGATATACCTTTCTTTACATAAATTGGCTGTTCATAAACTACATTTGGGTAATGACCTTTTTCTGGACCTCTAAAACCAAGCTCGGCTTTGACTCCTTCCATATGAAGCTTCATTTGTTCATATGCCATTAAACATAATGGCTCAGCTAGTCTAAAGTTAAATCCAATATATTCATGATTATACTTTCCAACTTGACCCTGGTCGCATATTGACCTAATCTTTTCATGATCTAGCTTAGAATTTTTTGGTATACATATCATTCCGCCCTCAAAAGTAGAAATGTTTTTGGTTTTGTAAAAACTAAAAGTTCCTACATCTGACATCATACCTGCATGATTACCGCAGTGGCAGGTTGCCCCAAATGCTTGTGCCGTATCTTCAATTACAACAAGATTGTGTCTTTTTGCAATATTGTTTATCTTTTCCATATCACAAACTCTTCCATAAAGATGTACTGGAATAATGGCTTTTGTATTTTTAGTTATCGCATTTTCAATTTTTTGTGGATCGATCAACAAAGTATTAGGATCAATATCAACAAAAACTGGTTTTGCGCCGGCGATAAGAATAGCGTTTGAAGTGGCGATAAAAGTAAAAGGTGTTGTTATAACCTCATCACCAGGCTGCAAATCCATTGACCATAGCGGAGCTATTAAGGCACTAGTACCATTATTAACTGCGATACAGTCTTGTAGATCATAAGTTTTCTTGACATAGTCTTCAAATATATCTCTAATGACACTAGGCATAATAACTCCAACAATGCTTATTAATCATTGCAATCGATTTTGATGCTTGTTGATTTTTAATATCTCTAGTAAGACCGTTATCACCCTCAAACTCTCTATGGTGATACATCATTGCATCTGGATTAAATTGATATTTAAAGCCCTGATAAGCCAGCCTTGCTATGAATTCTTGCCCACAACCTCCGTATCCTACAAATCTTTCTGAAAACATACCACATCCAATCCAGTCTTTAGTTAGCATACAACAATTGTTCTCAACTATTCTTTCAACTATAGGATTTTCTTTTCGAATGCCATATTTTAATAGTGTTTTTTTCATTTTTGCATGTAAAGAATCACTTGGGTCATGTGAGTTTCTATAGCCTCCAGTTAAAACTCCTTTTTTAACACTACTTTTATGTGCTTGAATAAAGCCTTCAACCGGAAAACTATCATCATCTAAAATAACTATTGCTTCTCCCTTACACTCTATCATTGCCATATTTCTAGCTTTAGCTAAACAATAATCTTTAGTTTCTAAAGTATCAACCCATCTAATTGAAAAATTAGAATCATAGTTTTTCAACATTTCAATAGTGTCGTCAGTTGAGCCATCAATACCAACTACAACTTCAAAATCCATATCAGTTTGTTTTTTAAAACAATCTAAGTTTTGTTTTAAAACATCTGACCTATTAAAAGTAGAAATAACAACCGACATTAACATTACAGGTACCTCTGCGTAAATTGTTTTGCGTGTTTTAAAGATAATCTTTCTTCAACTGTGAGGGCATAGTAATCTGATTTTAAATGAAAAACTCTAGATGTTTCATCAGGAAAAACAGCAGATACAATTTGCTCCGGTAAATTTTGTACATTAAAATTTTCAGATTCAATTGTTAAAGATAAAGCTGGACTTTCACAATGTTTTAAATCAGTGGTCCTTTGCAGTTTGCTAATATTTGTTATCCATTTTTCTATGAAAGTGATACTTTGATCTACATTAATAGCACCAAAAAAAGATCCTATATGTTTCGAAAAACCATCTCTATTTCTATCACAAGCAACTAAATCAGCATTCCAATCAATTAAGTCTTGAAAATTATCAACAAAAATAGAATCTGAATCAATCATAAAAGTAGGCAAATTTGTTTTTTGTAAAATAGACAATAAAAATTTTGTTTTTGAGTAAGTGTTTTTTTTCCATCCATCATCATGTATTTTATCTGATGATATCTGCATGCCAGTATCCATTATTTCAATTTTTGGAAAATAATTTAAATGCTTTTTAGTTTCTTCGCTTAGACCGGTATCAAAAACATATATTTTTTCTACCATTTTAAGATCTGTTAGCTCAAATAATGAATTAATAAACAATTTTATAAAAGAAGAATAATTTTCATTTGCAACTGTTAAAATATTATGCTTCATCAATCCAGCCAATTATTTTTTCTAATGCTTCGTCTCTCATATTTTTTACCTCATCAATTAAGCTTTGTCCACTTAAAGAAAAATATTCTTCATGAGCAACCCCAATTAAATCTTTTTGAGATACAAACTTCATATTTAACATTTTTGCTTCTATAGCCACTCTAGGTGTAGGCTCAGGATGCCCTGTCATAAAAATTAAACCACTGTATTTCGACAATAAATTAATAAATTCAGTATAATTTTGTGAGCTGATTAAGTCATAATCTAGATTATTTTTCTTGCAAAACTCAACAGACTCTTTGGTTTTTTTAATTTTATTGTTGCTTTCGATTACAGCAAATTTTTTAATTTTTTGTTGATTTTGAAGACTTTCAAATAGTTCTAAATCTTCATCATGCCACATACTACAATTGATATTAACTATATTATCAAGCTGTAAATTTTTATCAAAAATATCTCGATGCATTTTGCTTAAACATATTATTTTTTTTGCAGCTTGATAAAAACTTAAATTAACAAAGTTTTTTTGTGGCACTTTAAAATCTTCAAAAAATATTGGATTTCTTGCATCAATAAATTTATAGTCATGTTCATAAATTAAATATTTACATTTTTTAGCCAAAATAGCTTTATGTGTATTTCTAAGACCAACAAAATTTGATATAAACCAGGTTTTATTTAAATTATCTTCTATGAATTGTTCTGTAAGATTTGAAGTATTAACTTTTGCAAATAGCCTGTTAGTATTATTAAAATATTTTATAACAACATCGTCGTGTAATTCAGCTCCACCTGTATGTTGATTAGAAAAAAAATCAGCTATGAATATTATGTCTTTCATTTTACTCCGGTTTAATTATAATCATGCCATAACCTCTAGGATTTTCTTCTAAAGCATTCTGAAGAAAACCTAAACTTTTATCTTTATCTAAAGAAGATTTAGATGGTTTAAATTTTTTCTTATTAATACTAAGCATATGATCATCAATTGTTCTTCTAAAAGGAGAAAAATAATTATCTGGCTCATCAGTAAAGATAAGATTAGATGGTATAATATCTGTGAAAGTATTTTTATACATAAGAGCCACATCACTATCATATTTTACATCATGAACTGCTATAAAATCGATTTTTTCTTTAAAATTTTCTAGTAAAAATACTGCAAATTCTCCAGCATGCTTACCTTTAGGTCCATCTATAAAAATAGCAGTTTTTTTAATAAATGGCTTACTTAAAATTTGTGGCAGTAAGTGATAAGAATCACCTTTTAATAACTTAGTATTTTTATACTTAAGCATTCTGTTTCTTACATATTCTTCACTATCAGGATAAACTTTATAGTTATCAATGCTGGTTAAAAGTAAATTTGGAAACAGGTTAGCTAACATTTCTGTTGATCCGCCATATGCAGTGCCAGACTCTAAAATAGTACGACTTTTACATTCATTAATAACACTATACAAGGCAAAGGCTTCACTAAACATTATTCCTCTAGGTGTTAACCAAGAATCAGTAATTATTTCTTTAAAATTATTTATGTATTTTTCAAAATCATATTTCAAAGCTGCTCCATTTGCTCTATTTTAGCCAACCATTTTTCTAGCTCAGGATCTGGCTCATATATTAAATTACACATTTTTTCATACGTTTTTTGTTCTTCAAATTCTTCGCAAACCCACTTTTGAAGCTCTCCTGCTCTTTTTAGAAATCTACCATAGTCTTTGTAAATTTCTTCTAGGTTCATCTTAATAGAGCCATCTTCAGGAAAAGCCCATTTAGAGTCTTTAACAATAATATCATTCCAGACAGCTTCATCTTGCACCGGACCAAGATTGTATGAAATTTTACTAAACATATGCTTTTTCTTTTCTTTACCATTTTTTTGCTTTACAGGCTTATAAAGAAAATCCAAATGACCGGACCAGTCAACAGCCATGACAGGTAATTTATAGTAAGCTGCTTCAAAAAGAGGTAAGCCAAAACCTTCGCCATGAGCTGTACTAACCATAGCTTTTACTTTAGGGTGATTATATAGCCCAGACATCTCATGATCAGATAAAAATCCATGCAGTAGGTATATTTTACACTTCTTTTCACCATATTTTGAAGTTAGGTGACGAAAATTACTAATGGTATTAATTCTATCTATTAGGGAATTTTTTGCCATATTAGCTTTAATAATTAAACCAACATTTTCATTATCTCTAAAAGTCTCAACAAAACATTTTATTAACTGATCGATATTTTTTCTAGGGCTTAGTTGTGCAACACACAAAAAATTGAAATCAGTTGTTAGATTTAAATCTAATTTAACAGGGTCAAATTTTCTTACTGGATAGGTAAGATACTCAACAGGCACTTGGCACTTGTACGGAACTTTCTCACCTGTATCTTGTCTAGTAGCTTCATAAACAGTATTAACTAAGGAATCTTTTGAATGTTTACTGATCGTAATAATTTTATCCATTAGATATGTTTTTTCAATCCACTTGGCTGAAACTTTATCAGTCTCCATACCAGCAGTTACACCTATATTGACAGGCGCTAATTTTTCCCATTCATTTGGAATTGTAACCTGAATAGACATATCAAATTGAACGTCTCCACTTTGAGTATAGGAAATTGTTTTTTGTAAAATCTCATCCATCCATCTTCTTTCTTCATCATCCTGCCATTGCCAACTAACTTTTCCCCATGTAATAGGGTGAGCGTATATATCAAAAACGTCTTCTTTAGTTCGAAGCGCTCGCAAAACAGTTCTTGCATGGTGTCCATACCCAGATTGAGTTAAAAACGGACCTCTTAAAAATACTTTTTTCATATTAAACCTCTAACAACTCCCAAGTTTTATAACCAGTTCTATTTTCCCATGAACCAAATTTTTGATGTACTTCATCAATAAGAATTTTCCATTGATGTTGAAAATGTTTATAATTGTAATTTTTAAGCACATGCTCTCGACCAAGATGGCCTAAGTTTTTTCGCTCCTCAGAAGTCATGTTAAAAAGTTTTTCTAAAGCATCAACAAAATCATCTTCGTTTATTCTATCTTCATAGATATAAGGTATCTCTTGTGAACCAATAACAGCTTTTGAAGAAGGCTGCAGCCCTACACCGAACCATTGCTCACCATCTGTAACTTGCTCTTGTAAACCACCAGTCATATTAACAATGATTGGTGTGCCGCATGATAATGATTCCAATGTAGCTAAACCAAAACCTTCAGCATCAGAGATATTAACTGTAACATCGGCCATATTATACATGGCAGCTAATTGCTGATGCCCAACCTTATCTTTTGAAAATTGAACTTCTCCATTAACAAGGCCTAAGTTATTAATCTGTGCGACCAAATCAGGTCCATTTGGATCTTTTGGGTCGGTATGTAGAATTAACCTCGCCTTATCTCTACCAACTTTATCTAAAAATTTATTATACCAATATATTAAACTACCAGATTGTTTTCTTCTAGCATTTCTATTATTCCAGAAAATAGTAAATTTATTATCTTCAAAACCAGATTTTTGTTTTAATTCTTGAATTTCATCATCAGATAATGGACTAAATATTTCTGAATCTACTGCGTGAGGTAAATAAGTTGATCCTATATCAGGAGAAACTGTTTTTACGATATCGTGCGTTACTTTTGATATGCAAGCAACATGGTCACAAGAGTCATACCATACTTTATTAAAATCAGGATAGGGATAATTATCCCAAACATGATAATAAACCATTGGCATTAATGGTCTAATTTCATCTTCCATTTCCCAAAGCCATGCAAAGAATCTTGGATCAGTCATAAACCAAAGTAAATCTGGCTTCTCTGTTCTTAAAATAGACCTTACAGTTTCTTGAGTGCCATATCCATCAACTGGATAAATTATCCAATCATCTTCATATGGAGAAATTTTTTGAGGTTGATAGTCAGCATGTTTAATTGCACCACCAAAACAAACAAAAGAATATTCTCCAGTTTTAATTAAGGATTCAATAAAATTTCTTGTTTGATTTCCGACACCTGATGGAGAAAGAGGGTGATCAGAAATAACAAATATTTTTGTTTTTTTATTCATTTTTACTCACAGTATTTTGTTTTATAAAATTCACAACCATAGCCTGACGTGCAAGAAAGGCGATTTTTAATATGATTGTTTCTTGTTATATTGTATACTGCTTTATTTAATAAGTTAAGAGCGTTATCAGTTTTTTTTTGCCCACTAGTAACTCGAAATATTTCAACGTTATTAGTCTTGGCAGTTCTTTTTAAAAGAGCAAAATAAGTTTCAATATTTTTAGGATCAATATTATGTTTTGAGGCAAAAAAGTTTTTATAAAGAGTTATTTGATAATTTATAATTCTATCTGTTTTCTTTTTTGAATCCCATCCCCAAGAACAAGTTTTCCAATCAATAACATGATATTTTTGATCTGGAGTTTTAATAACTAAATCAATAAAACCTTTAAACATCATAGTGCTGTTTTCAATTGGAATCATTAATTCTTCTTCTACAGAAACAACTTCAAATTTTTTAAAAGTTTTTTTTAAGGCAGGTAAAATAAAATTAACTAAATTTTTTGCCTGCAGACGCATATCACTAATAAGTTTTTTTTTAAGATCGACGTTTTTTTCAGTTAATAATTTAAGTTCTTCTAAAAATTTAACATTAAATTCTTGAATCATATCAACCTTATCATCAACGACAGCTAATTCACAGACATGATGTATCGCTGTGCCAAAAGCAGTATACTCATTTCCTAAAAATTGTTTTACATTATCTTTATAAATTAACTTGTGCTTATAAGGGCACTCACTCCATATTTTCATCTCTGAAAAAGAAATATGTGTTCTCATGATTTTTTATTTTTGGTCGTAGTAGTTTTTTTAGTAACTTGTTTTTTAGCCACTGTTTTTTTAGGTTTTGGTATTTCTAGAGGCTCCAGTCTAAATTCATATACTTGTTCACAAAGCGCCTCTACATTATTATCTAAACCTTTAGAATTAATTAAACATTGACCAAGCTTATGTGTTGGAGGACATACATAATTTTCATCTACAATTTTTTTAACATCATGCCAACCCAAGAAAACTCTTTCTTGTCCATAGGTTTGTCTTTTTTTAATTCGAATTGTTGCCCTCATTAAGTTTTTTTCTAAATCATTTGTAAAACTAAATTCCATTATATATCTCCTTTATTAATTTTTTCTATTAAAAGATTTATTTTACTATAAACATAAGGACAAATTCTTTTTGTTAAATTTCTATCACCTAAAAAATATTCTTCAAAAGCAGTAGCAAAATACTCTCTAAAAGATGTAATTGAATAGGGATTAATAAATACATCAGCAAACATTACATGTAAAGAATCATAACCTATATCTTCATATAAAAATTTGTCAAACTCTTCTGTATACTCTAAATTATAAAAATCTACATTTGAAACATCATAATCATATGTCTCTAATCTATTTCTTAATTTAGCTCTTTTAAGAATAAATTCTTTTTCTATCGAGTTGTCTTCATAAATATACTGTCCATATTTGTCTTCAACAGCATGAGCAATTTCATGAATTATATCATCTAGTAAATCCTCTTCATCATCTTGTACATTTAAAATGTATAAAGTATCATCAGCGAAAACAGCATTAATATTTTTTGAAGTTAAAAATTCAAAATCACCTATGTATACAGCATCAATTAAATTTATAAATGAATCTGGTAATATATATTTAACTTTTTGAAACACATTTTCTAAATTAAAATTTTCTGTTTTTGTTTCTATAGGATCTTTTACAATTACCTGCATCCCAAACATATTTTTTTCAACAAGATTTTTATTTTTCATATATTCAACAATATTATTTTTAAACATTTTGTTTACTAGTTTGTTCTTCTACAAGTGAGCGACCAGTATCAACATCATCTAGCGCTTGTTGATAGCCTCTAACCCA
>CEOA01038678.1_pt1 | contig 57135 bp, 55 predicted proteins | sample 530251 | NCBI WGS metagenome assembly CEOA01 (sample SAMEA2619838, study PRJEB7988) | marine metagenome | biome: marine biome (ENVO:00000447); feature: surface water layer (ENVO:00002042); material: "saline water (ENVO:00002010), including plankton (ENVO:xxxxxxxx)" | depth 5 m
GTACCAAAAGCAATCATAGTACCTAGCGTCTTACTACCTTGACGCATTGTTGGCATAGCTACTTCCCAAGCTTTTAGTAGTCCTGGAAATGATCCTGCCTCTTCAAAAAATATAAGTTCACCTGCCTTACCCCTTACTTTATCTGGATCATCTTTTAGTGACACACCTATAATCTGTGACTTCATACCCATCTCTACAAGTGCACCATTTACATTCTTCTTGTATCCAGATTGCTTGTGCATTTCTCTATCTCGCAATCTTGGCTGTGTCCATGCTGTATTATCATCTACAAATGACATAATATCCCAAGCTTTAGATAATAAACCATCCCCAATCAAGTATTCTTTCTGCCCTGCAAATACATAGTTCTTACTATTACGCACATGAAAGTAGTTACGTACCAACATAGCAGCAGCTTTGTAAGAAAATCCTTTACGACGTGCTTTTAACACTGTCATGTGCTTGTTTTCTTTCCTACATCTATCTACTGCAGTAAAGTATTTCCAATCTCCGTCGTAAAATGCTGGGAATGTACGCTCTCTTCGAGCTATAACTGTACCATCTGGTAGTTCTTCATCAACAGATCTGTCAATGGGACAATAGTTAAGATAAAAATAGTGGTTGCCTGTGATTGTTACACCGTTATAGGTGTACCCATATAAGCATCTTTTGCGTTCTTCGTCCCAGTATTCAAAGTATGGCTTTGTACCAGGCAGTGCATTAGTATAATATCCGTTCTTAAGATACTTATTAGCTGCTGGAGCTAATCCTTGCGTTTGTTTAAAAACTTGTTTTTTATATTCTGTAACTCCTGACATTTTTCATATTCTTCTGTGCTTATAAAATGATGTATTAACAAATCTAAAGTAGCTTCATCTCTTCCATCACTTTCTATAGGATCAAAAGGTAAATAAAAATCTTCTATCCTACCTGTCTTCTCAGCTTTCTCGTATATATCATCAAGAGTTATTCTTTTAGTTACAAAGTCATACGCATTCTCCATGGCATTATTATAATCTTGTAAGTCTTCTAAAAAATCCATGTCTCAAATCTACGAACTATATTTGTTAACTACAACACCGCCACGTGTATTTGTATTTACTTGTTCTTGTTTAGCTACTTGCTCTTCTAGTTTTGATAATCCACTAACTACATCTCCCATCTTAGATAAATTAGCAACCAAGTCTTTTGCATGAAAGATCGGTCTACCATTATCATCCATCATTGTTAGATCTACAGTCTCAAAATACTTTTGTAGTTTTATTACTGACAGTCTTGCTGCCTTCAATAGTTTTACTGCAGATGTTTCTTTTAATTTTTTGTATGTATCACAAGCTGCTTTTACTTTAGAACTAGGTGCCCACTTTGATTTACCATATACACCTAACACTACCTCATCATGTCTACTCTCTTCATCATATACCGCATATGGAGATTTATGATCACACATAAAGTACACATATGCAAGTTCTTTAGAATCTAAAGGCTTAAATTCTATAATACTTAGTGCATATGGAGAAGGCACTGCTACGTTATCAACTATCTCTAGTAACTCCATTTATATTATCTCTTCTTTCTTTTTTAGAATAAAATCTACCAAAGTATGGCAGTCTTACAGAGTGAAAATTACCTTCAGACATAATTTTTGCTACATACTTAAACTGGCTGTTTATAATTTTCTCTACCTTTTCAAGAGGTAAATTATACTTTGTCGCTAGTATCTGTATTACTTCCTTTTTTGACTTTGCCATTGGTTTGTGATTTCCATTTGTTTATAGGACATGTAGTTGATCTCCATTTTGCTTTGTGTTGTATTAAACATCCGCATTTACCACACCTCATTCTATCTCTTATTAAATGCTCACAGCTATTACAATCAGATAATCTCTCTGCATAGTCTTCTTCAGATACATTAGGGGCACCTTCAGATATATACTTAGCAAGATCTTTACTAAAACTCTTAGTCATTTGCCATAAACTTGGCATTTTATCCTTACTCATTCCAGTTAATGTTTACTTCTACTTTCTTAGTATCTAAATTTAATAATCTACTTAAAATATAGTTTTTACCATCTTTTCTAATAGCTCTTTTGTCTTTCATCTTCTTTACATAATTATTTAATGTATTGAAGTCTGCTAGTCCTAAAACTTTTGCTGCAGCTTTTTTAACTTTTGCAGAACATATACTAGGATCTTCTAAGGCAACAGCTGCATCTACTAAGGCTGCTAAAACTTTTACCTCTGTAGAAGTAAGATTAAACACCCCGTTCCAGAACTGTAAATATTTTAGTGTAGAATTTACTTTAATCGTTATCTTTTGCTCCATCTTGTTCTTCTTTTTCTTTTAAATACGCAGTAAGTATAGCTTCGTACTGTTGTAATTGTATTTTTTGGTTTTCTAATAATTGATACACTTCATACGCTACTCTTATAGGTTTACCATCAATATATATTCTTCTTTTATTCTGTTTCTTCAGTGCTTTCATCTTCTACTGTTACTATTAATATATATTCCATGTCCCCTATCAAGACTTGTATATCCCATGTACAATTTATATTTTTTTCTGACCACATGTCTAACTTTTCTTCAAATTCTCTATACAATAAAAAGAGTTCTTCCCAACTATGAGTCTGAAACTTTGTTCTGATCATCCTTAAATTGTATTGTTGCTCTATCGTTTTCTACTACTATGGTAGCAGTCTTAGATTGCCTGTTAAATTCATCTATATACTTAGATATATCTTCTCTTGTACACAAAAATGACAAGAACACAGACAGCTCTTTTGCTGCTCTGGATGTATTATGCTTTAGATCGTTAGTTTTTTGAGTGTGTTCTATCAATTCTAAGTAATCATCCAGGTTTATTGTAACTGTTCCTGGCAACTTCATTAGAACTTACCTAATACTTGAAACTCATTAACAAACAAATACTGAACTTCGTCAATATGAATAAGCATTGCCTCTGTGTTTGGATCTACCATGATCTTATCACCCGGCTCACACTGCGTAACTTGCGGTCCTACCGCCAATACTTCTACAATATTTGTCTGTAATTGTCTTGCAGTCTCGTCATCAAGAATGATACCTGCATCTGTCTTCTTTTTGTCCGGTCTTGGTACTACTATCCATGCACCAAACGGTTGAAATGTAAATTCCTTTGCCATTGCTATCTATAATTAGTTATAAATGCAAAGGTATAATAAAATATTTTACAAATACAAGTGTTTTTTGAAGAACTTCACTATTGGGTACACCACACCCCTAGGAGATTTGCTATTTCAGTTGGAATTTTACCTCTGGCAGTGCTGTCTTTTGGACTACCTAAGGACACTAAAACTGATGTTAATTCATCACACCTACCTCTGTGTAATGTGCCCTAACCGTTGGCTATATCCGCCTTTTCAGAGACTATTGGAGAAAACTCTAATCCTTATTTAGGATCTACAATCCAACGTCTGACCCCATAACTACCTTTCGGCCCTCTGGGGTGATACGTATATTACGTGTCTCTGCGGACAAAAATACTAAAAAAAATTTAACCACCAAAATTTTTGAGCGTGTGTACCTGCTATTGCAAAGACCCTACCTATGTTTCGGAGTTAGAGATACCCCGTGCATAAATATATATAAATTATATGTATGTTCTATTGCATAGACATTCGCTAGCTCTCGCGTAGTGTGTCGCGGTGATACACTCGTATAATCTAACAACAATTGTGATATGAATAAGCTAAGCACTTATCTTAAAGAAAACGGCTATATGCAAGCCAAAGTAGTAAATGGCCCTAATGGTGACTTCGTTGTTGCAGCTAAAGAGGATAACTCTATTGCAACATTCCCAGTAGGCAAGAACTCTCAAGGAGAAACAGACATCTTCGCATTCAACTATGTAGTAGGTACGCGTGACGGTATTAGTCAAGTAATTGCTACTGTTAATCAGTATAGTGAAACAGAGTTCCAAGTATTGTAATTAGTTAGAGGCTTCGGCCTCTTTCTTTTCTTTTTTCTGTTGTTTACTACAATACGAATAAGATACTTATTGTTCTATTGCAAAGACTTTAACTAGATTACGAGAGTGTGCGTTGTAGCGTTCATTCACCACATTTTACCACATTTTACCAATCAATAGGTTTATTCCTATTACATTATATATCATTATGACTAACGATGAATTATTTGAAATTGTAGCAGTGCTTACTGCTAAAAATATGGCTCTTGAAGAAAAGATAGAGAAAATGAAAGAATCTCATGAATTCCGATTAAGAGCTCTACAACAACAGATTGATCTCTACAAACGTTTATATGAAAATAAATATGAATCAGAAGTAGAAGAGGAAGATCATTAAAGATATTTAAGATTACAGGAGCTTTACATAATAGAGTGGTCGATCTCTATATGACAGGCAGGTTTGATCACCTGCTCTGTTGCTCCGTACGATATAAAGAGAGTTAGCTAGTGCACATAGCTACCATCCTGATACTATTATAAGGCAGTGAAATACAGAAATAAGACTAGGATCTGTACTCTCTTTTAACCTACATGCAGCAACGTGGTTGACTAGGATCAATGACCAGACAGGCCTGTAGCCTAGCTTCCACCAAGCTGTATCAATTATTAACTTACATTTATTAACCAATACTTACATTATTATGAAATCTTACTTTCATTTAAAACGATTGACAGCCATTTACCAAATATTGTCGTTTATTTCTTTTGTTCCTTTACTTATATCTATGGTCTTTATCATAGATGGTAAAGCTTTTACATTAGAAACTACATTAACTTTAATCATATCTATCATAGCAATGATTGGATTTACTATGCGTCACGATATGTATCAGAAGAAGTTAAGGAACTTTGATTACAAACATTATCTTGATAAACTAGATAAGTAAAGATGAGGTTAGTTATATTATGCATTTGTGTTATGGCTCTAGGTAGCTGTAGCACAACGCATAGTCTTGAGCGTATTAAGCGAGACTATGAATTAGATAAGTTATGGATTGAGTATACTTACAAAGCAGACAGTTTAATCATTCAATATAAAGAGTCATGCAAATAGTATACAAATTTATAAAGTTCTTAATGTATTGTGTATGTGCGTGTGTGATTGCTAGTGCAGCAGTCATATTCGCATTGTATACTTTACATACATTTAATTAAATCTCGTCGGGTTTTCCCTAACCAACTGATTATGCTTTACGCTAAAGGTTGGACGAGATTTAACATTATTAACATTACTTACATTTAAACGACATGAAAAACACATTAGAATTTAGAGATGATCAGCTTGATATACTAAATCATCACAAGACATTACCTCTTGGTGGCGTATGGCCTAAAGAAAGGGGCGAGAAAATACCAAAAATTAATAATAACACATTAAAGTTTAAAGATCTTTTATGGCTTAAAGACTATAACTATCATAATACAGTTGCAAGTTTCAAATACAGAGCAATTATAGATTTTGATAACGGATGGTATGTATCTATTATAAATGGAGACCATACTTTTGCAGACTATGATGAGTATGAGATGGCAATATTTGATTCAGATGGACAGATGATAAATCCTTTTGGATCTTTAACTTACCTTAGCGATACAGATGAATGGATGGGAGAAGTTCTAGAACGACTTGACCCAGAAGGTGTAGAAGAGTATCTTTTGAAAGCTTCTAAAGCAGATTTTGAAGATACTGGTGAGATTATTATCGCCTAATAAACAGAGTAGCCGTGCTGTAAAGACGGCTAATTTTTGTGCTAACCACATTTACTAATCATTTAATACATTTATTATCATGCACTACGTAGTTACCTACACCGCAAACAGTTGTGATGAACACGATTGTGACCCAATCTATCACACGCACAAATTTACTAGAACTTTTAAGGATGAGATAGATGCCTTACATTTTCTAGGTGAATGCACAAGTATTCACAAAGATCTTCACGCAATAGAAGGTTCAGTTGAAACTGAAGAAACAGAGACACTGAAATCATTTGTTGACCACGAAGGAACAATTATCTATTATTATTAATCATTATTAACATTTTAATCATGGCAAATTTATTGCACAGTGGTGACCTTAACACTCTAAAACTAGGTCAAACATTACTTACTAGATTCAGAAAGATTGAAGGTGGCTTTGTCCAAATGGAATTGGCAGAAGTCAAAGAAGGATCTCGCGGCTTGTCAGCTGCGTTTGTATTTAACCAATCTGATAACAGATTTAGTAGAAACTCTGCACGTAGAGCGTGGCAACCAGCTACACCTGCGGATGTTCAGAGTGCACTTGGTATCTCAGTTGGAGATGCTGAGGGTTGGGAAATGGATGACATGGGTAATGAAATACTTACTGTGAATATTCTTAATCCAGTTGCTTCTTTTGAAGGACAGGAGTTTCCATTACGAGTTCAAATTGTAGAAACTACTGAGCCAACTGAATGGCAAAGAGCTAACGTTAATACTACTGCTAAGCGTAAGGGTAGAGACGGAGAGTTTATTCTACATAACGGTGAATATATTTTCACTCGTTCCTCTATTGTATTCAACGAGCCAGTAGATGTGTATTTGGAAGCTGATTCAGCACCGGTGCAGAAAGTTACTATTGAGAAAGTTGATGTTGCAACAGGAGAGATAGTAAACTAGTATAAATAAAATGGGTATATCACTTGTGTGGTATACTCATTTTTACTATATTTGCTTAAATTTATAAAGAATATTTATACATTATTATCTAAATCATTGAAAATGAATACATTAATTAAAAACGCAGGTAAGGTAGTAGCTACTGTATCTGCATCACACAATGTAACTGTTACTGAAAAACAGATTACTATTGACTTATTTTCCACGACTAAAACCAAAACCAAAAGACGTGGTCGTCCAACAGGTTCTAAGAACCGTGCGACTAAAAAAACAACTGCTACTAAATAGGTAGCAATTGTCACAATTGTTTGATTTGATAATGAAGGGGCCTTGTGCCCCTTTGTTGTCTCTAATACTTTAACTATGGAAAGAACTAATTTAACTAAGGATGAACTTGTGCTTGTTATAAACAGCGTGCAACGTCAGATCATAGTGCTAGATAAAACTGAGAAGCAAGACGCTGAACTTATGCCTAAGTATAGACTTCTTCTTAAAACTTTACTAGAAATGGAAGACGAGCTATCAAAACCAACCAAGAAAGAACCTTTAAACTATTATAAATAATGGGAAAGATGAAAGAACTATATATGGATTTACAGCAAGGATATAACGAAGAGTTAAAACTTGCATACATCAAGGCAATACAGGAGAACACCGACACAGTGTTTGTTCATGGGAGACAAGTCTCAAAAGCGTATGCCGAGTATCTACTACAATTTGAAGATACATTCTTAAAACAATTAAAAGATGATAAAATTTGTAACGACAACGACGAGTCTTAGTGATTCGTATGAAAAAGCATGCATAAATGAGGTTGTAGCATATTGTTCAGAGCAGAAAGTTCTTGGCGTTGATACAGAAACTGAAGGCTTTGACTTTACCTGTAAGAAAATGATTATGTTTCAGATAGGTGATCAGCACAATCAGTATGTAATTGATACTAGGTTTGTGAACATAGAACCTCTTCGTGCTATACTTGAAAGCAAAGATATTATTAAGATATTTCACAATGCTAAGTTTGACTACAAGTTTATTAAAAAGTGGGCAGATATAGAATGTGAGAATGTATACGATACGTTTTTGGTTGAACGCATACTATCTTGTGGTCGTCACATAGGCTATGGACTGAAAGACTTGTGTAAGCGATACTTAAATGTAGAGCTAAACAAAGAAGTTAGAAACCAATTTATAGGCTTATCAGGTCAGGCCTATCGTGATGACCAGATAGTTTATGGTGCTAAAGATGTAGAATATCTATGTAAAATACGTGAGTTACAATTACCTAAAATAGATGAATTTAAACTTAACAAAGTTGTTGAGTTAGAAAACCGTGCAGTGTTGGCTTTCTCTGATATTGAATACAATGGTATTGATATTGATAGAGATGCCTGGGAGGTCATTGCACGTGCAAGCGAACAAGAAGCCTTGGTTATGAGAGATAAATTGGATACACTAATAGTTAATAATTCAAAGTTATGTGAATTTGTACCATCTCATATTCAAGGTGACTTGTTTACTCCACAAGAAGAACTACGTAAAGTTGGGATTAAATGGACTAGCCCTACACAAGTTCTTAAAGTATTTCAAAAACTAGTCCCTGACTTAGAAGACGTTAACGGTAAGAAGATGTATAAATACAGACGCAAGCATGAGATCATTGATTTGTATGTTAAGTACAAAGAAAAGATGAAGCTAGCTACTTCTTACGGTAAGGACTTCTTTAAATTTGTTTCAAGCGATGGTAAGATACATACACAATTCAATCAAATACTTGACACTGGACGCGTCGCATCCAAGAAGCCAAACATGCAACAGATACCTGCGGATAATAAGTTCCGTAATTGTTTTCTTGCTCCTAGAGATTGGTGCTTTGTTTCTAGTGATTACTCTTCTCAAGAATTAAATGTAATAGCATTTGGTTCTAAAGACCCTGTATGGATAGATGCTCTTGAACAAGGACAGGACTTGCACAGTGTATGTGCAGATCTTGTATACGGACAAGAGTGGGCTGATGCAGCTGAAGATGATTGTAGTTATATGAAGAATAAAAGTAAATGTAAGTGTCCCAGACATGGTAGGCTACGCACGAATGTTAAGACAATTAACTTTGGGCTAGCCTATGGTATGGGGCCTCACAAACTTGCAGATACTCTTGATATAAATACAAAGGCAGCTGAAGTTTTGATTAATAAATACTTTGACGCCTTTCCAGCTATTGGTGGCTTTCTAGAAAAGCTAGGTAGTTTTGGTAAGAAGTATGGGTATATCAAAACCTTTCCACCGTTTAACAGAAGACGCTGGTTTCCGTCATGGTATCCCCGCATATACAAGGACAAGAGTCAAGCCTTTGAGCTTGGCAGTATAGAACGTGCTAGTAAGAATACACCTATACAAGGTGCATCAGCTGACATGACTAAGCTTGCTCTTATATATATTCGTCAAAGTATTAAAAAGAATAAGTATCCTGTAAAGATTGTGATGACAGTTCATGATCAGATTGATACTATATGTAGAGAAGACTTTGCGGAACAGTGGGTAGATATAATGACTACACACATGGAGGAAGCAGCATTAAAAGTAGTAACTAACGGTTTGCTTAAAGCAGACACAAATATTAGTAAATCCTGGGAAAAGTAAATTTATCCTTATCTCTCTCTGTAGTTTTTAATTAATTATTAACCAGTGGTTTGGTCATGGTCTACAGAGAGGGATGGGATTAACTAAAATAATAGATATGGCAAAAATAAAATTATACAAACTAGACTCAAATGTTGCTCGTATACTTGCAACTGTATCTAGACTAACTGAGGTACCAATTAGTAAGATTAGAGGTAAAACTAGAAATGGTGAAGTAGTTGCAGCTAGACGTATATGTATGGTGCTTATCAATGATAAGTTAGAATACAGCACTACAGTAAATGGTGCTATATTTCACAGAGATCATTCTACAGTAATACATGCATTCAAGGTACATGCTGATCTTATGGATGTAGACAAAGCATATGAAGAGTTTTTTAATATATGCGCTACAGCTGTAGGTATCAAAGGTATGGGTGATTGTAATGATAAGGATGACATGATTGCAAAGTTTGCTGCACGTGTGGAGCATCTTGAATTTGAGAACGAAGATTTAAAACAACAAATTATTAACATAAAAGAATTATTAACATGAGTTTATATGAATTAGAACTTGACGGTGGATACATCGTTCAGGTAGAGTACGAATACTCTGAACCAGATGACACCACGGGGTATAAAGGTGGAGTTAGGGTTGACCATGTATGGGCACACCTACGAGATAAAAATGAAAAGTATACAACTGTGGATCTTTTACATTTCTTAACCAAAACAGGAATCACAGATACAGAAACACTTGCAGAAAGTATTGAAGAAGAAATATCAGATTATGAGCCAGATCCAGATGCCTATCGTGACGATGTCTAAATTAATAAAAGTAAAAGATGAAGAGCAAAAGAAAGCACTTAATAACTGGGCTAAACATAAGTTTAGTGGGAGCATTATTGCTGGCACCGGTTTTGGTAAGTCTAGATGTGGAGTTATCGCTATTGGTAAAACTTTGGATAGTACTGAGTCTGGCAAGGGTCTTGTGTTAGTTCCAACTAATCAACTACAAGAACAGTTTAAAGAAGAGTTTATTAAGTGGGGGTATGAGCATGTGCTAGATCGTGTAGATATACTTTGCTATGCATCTGCTTATAAACTTGAAGATAATCATTACAGCGTCGTAGTCTGTGATGAAATACACCTTGGTCTATCTCCTGAGTATCGTAAGTTCTTTGAGAACAATACTTGGGATAGACTATTGTGTATGACTGCTACACTGCCAGAAGATTTTGAATACAAAGAGTTATTATTTAAGATGGCTCCAACTGTATATAAAATATCTTTGGATAAATGTGTAGAGTTAGGACTTGTTTCTCCTTATGAGATTGTATGTATACCTATTGAATTAACTGAAGTTGAACAAGAGCAATACAAAAAAGCAAACAATACATTTGTATATGCTAAGTATTGTCTTGGTCAGTTTGGTGCGTTTGATAGAGCTAAGCATATTATGGGGGCAGGCAAGAATACAGCTAGTAATGAAGACAAGGCAGCGGCTGCGCAGTTCTACAGATCTATTAGACAGCGTAAGGCTGTAGTAGATCATGCAGATAATAAGATTGCACAGCTACAGAAGATTGTTATTAAGAACATAGGTGAAAAGATACTTGTGTTTGGTGGTAGTAATGAGTTTACAAACAAACTTGCTGATGCTACGGAAACATTTTCTAGCGTATACCATAGTGGCAAAACAAAAAAGCAAAGAGAAAAAGCATTAGCAGATTTTAGATCAGGTGATAAGCCTGTGCTATGTTCTACTAAAGCTTTGAATCAAGGCTTTGATGTAGCTGATGCAACTATGGCTGTGATATGTGGACTAACTAGTAAAGCTTTAACTATGATACAACGTGTGGGTAGAATCATACGTTATCAAGAAGGCAAGATAGGTAAGATACATATACTATATGTCAAAGATAGCCAAGAAGAAAAGTGGCTAAAAAGTAGTGTTAAAAATCTAGATAATGTGACCTGGTTAACTTGTTAATCAGGCACATTTTTCGTAAATTTACAAGCCTATGCAAATAGAAATTGATATAAATTTATTACTTGAAAATAAGATTAGTGCAGATGATTATCTTGCACTATATGCTATATACAGAAAAGGGTTTAAGACATTAAATGCTTTGCAGCTGAACGTTAACTGGGAAGATCTACAAGCCAAAGGGTTTGTAAAGTTAGGGGATAGTGCAGAGCAGCATGTAATACGCCAAGAGTTTATAGATTTATTTTCTAGTGATTTTGATCAGATGTTTACAGAACTAATTAATACATACCCAATGAAGGTATCAACTAACAGAGGGTTTAGAATATTACATGCAGCTGATCCTAACTGTAAATCAAATGACAAAGCTAGAGCTAAGTATAGTAGAATCGTTGGAACTAAAAAGTTTGTACATGATAAAATTATTAAGTTATTAAAAGTACAACTTAAAGTAGAACGAGATAGGCTAGAGTATATGCAAGGCTTAGAAGTTTGGTTGAATAATCATACTTGGGAAAAGTATATAAATATAGACGAGAATGCAGAACAATCAGAAAACCGTATCACAAGACGGCTCTGATGTATTCCAAACTAGAGGGTTTCAAAAAATAGATAGGGCTGTTAATCAGTCCATAGCAGTTGTAAAGCAAGCCAAGCTTGGTAAGCGCAATGTACTAGCTACGTCTTGGAAAAGACTAAACAAGAATCTTTTAGGTGGATTACAGAAGGGCAAGATGTATGTGATAGCTGGCCGCCCCGGTGTGGGTAAGTCAGCATTTAGTAATCAACTTATCTTTGATGTATTAGATACAAACAGTGATAAGAAACTAATAGTATTATACTGGACCTTTGAGATGCCGGGTTACCAACAGGTAATGCGTAGTGCATCAAAAGATGTAAAGAAAGAGATGTCAGATCTGTTGTCAGTAGAGTCACCGCTGTCAGATATAGACTTCAAAACTTATGCAGCTAAGGTACAAAAGTATGGTAACTATCCTATATATTTCAATAACATACCTCGTAGTATGGAGTATATCATGAACACAAACGAGGAACTATTTACTCAGCATCCTAGTCATACAGTAATTAATCTGTTCGACCATTCACGTTTGATACGTGGTAATGAAGATACAGAATTACGTAGATTAAATACAATATCCAAGGGTTGTATGTGGATGCAATCAAAACTTGGAGTTATTAATATATTATTATCACAGCTTAATCGTAACATAGAACAAGAACATCGTGCTAAGAATCAGTATCAACCACTACTAACAGACTTGTTTGGTGGTGACAGTATTGGTCAGGATGCACATGTAGTTATGATTCTTAATCGTCCCTATGATTTGTATGGTATTACAGAATCATACTGCGGCGAAGATCCGCAGGGCCTGCTTGCATGCCATATGGAAAAGAATCGTGACGGCTTGCTTGGTATGATTGGCTATGAAGCAGATATGAGTACGTTTAATATTAAAGAAAGAAACTAATGGAGCTACCAAAAACCGTGGTAAAGGCGAGCCGTAAGTCGCCTAAGAACATGATAATCTATGGTCCACCTAAGATAGGTAAGACTACAGTATTATCGCAGTTGAAAGACTGTTTGATTATTGATCTCGAAGAAGGTTCAGATATGGTTGACGCCTTGAAAGTAAAGGTTACAAACTTGAAAGAACTTGCTGAGGTTGGTAAAGCTATTATGAAAGATGGAAAACCATATAAGTATGTAGCTATTGACACTATCTCTAAACTAGAGGAATGGTGTGAAGCTGAAGCTAAAACTATATATATGCAAACTCCTATGGGTAAAAACTTTGAACAGAAGAACCCTGGTGCATCAGTACTATCATTGCCAAACGGCGCTGGCTATTTATATTTACGTATAGCCTACAAGAAATGGATAGACAGACTGAACAAGCTAGCGGATCATGTGATATTAGTTGGTCACCTGAAGGACAAGATGCTTGAGAAGAAAGGCAAAGAGGTTGCTGTAAAGGACCTTGATTTGACTGGTAAGATCAAGCAGATTACATGCGCTAACGCAGATGCTGTTGGTTATATCTACAGAGAAGATGATAAAACTATGATTTCGTTTAATTCTATGGATGATGTAACTGCAGGTTCACGTTGCAATCACTTAAAAGGTAAGACCATACCTTTAAATTGGTCAGATATATTTATAGATTAATTAACCGCGTAAAATTTTAAATCATGATTGAAGCACGCACAAACAATCCTGGCGAGGCCACGCAGAAAAATGAAACACCAAGCACTATTACAGTATCTATGATCTTGGAAGATCTTGACAACGGCATTGACCGTACAGGTATCCAAGAGAAGTATGGTCTAGAAAAGTGGGAAGTAACACAGATGTTCCAGCACCCAACATTGAAGGGTAAGAAAGCTAGAAAGATCCGTAAGTTATCTTTCAACTTTGTAGACGATACAGCTGTAGATCCTAACCAGACTAGCATTCCTGTAGAAGATGTACATACAGAAGCGTCTATGGTTGTGGAAGCTACACCTGAGTTACAAGAAGAAGATCCTTTTATAGGTGCATATGGTGAAGAAGATGAATTTTAATTATTAAACTAGTTTATTATGGCAATTAAAAGCAATGACAGCAATGTCGAAGTATCAGGTGGTGGAGTAAAATTATACTCTGGACTTGGTAATTTTAAAGTTATCGCAGTGAATCCTACTATGGCTGAGCTGCATGACTTGGGTATTATGGTAAAACAAGACCCAAACTATTTCGTTGACTTAAATGGAACGGAATATTTCAAACTAACTTTCTGGATTAAGAATGCAGATCTTACTACAAGGTTTGATATTCTTATGAATGGATCAGAGCGCGTATCGCAGACAGGTAAGAACCAGTGGATCAACTCTATTGGTCAGTCTACTTGGTCTGATGGTGAGCCTGAGTATGATTGGTTCAAGAAAGAAGGTTTACGTAAGGCGCTAACTGGCGAAGAAACACTTATTAACTTTGTTAAGCAGTGGGCTAATGTTGCTAATGGCGACGAAGCTTACTTTGACAGTATAGCTAAGATTGTTAAAGGTGATGTAACTGAAGTAAAAGCTTTGGTTAAGTTACTTGAGAACAATGAAGTTAGATTATTAATCGGTGTTAAAGATGGTAAGTATCAAACTGTGTACACAAAAGTATTTGGCCGTGTGAAGCCACAGCGTGATGACCTCTTTATTAAGAACTTAAATGATGACTACGGTACATTCAATGCTGAGTTTGATACCACACTTGCGTGGGGTACATTCACTCCTGAGTTAGCTGTAGTGACTCCAGATGGTGATTCTGACAATGTCTCAGAAGACGAAGACTGGGTCTAACATTATAGTAGTATGGCCATAAGAAGTGGGGAGCTAACAACTCCCCATTTTTTATGTACATTTGCAAGCTTATGATTAAAAGTAGAAGCAGTGAAGATGTCTTGACAGTTGAAAGGATATTGTCAAAGATTAGTGAGGTGGATATATTTGCATACTACTGTAGTTCTTTTAAACAACTTGGTAAATCTTTCTGTAGTGAGCTTAGGCAAGATAACAAACCAGGTGTCAGTATTATTCTTTGGAAAGGTAAACTGTTGTATAAAGACTTTGCGCATCCTGATCATACATTTGATTGTTTTGGATATGTAATGGCTGCATACAACTGTAGTTTTTACTCTGCACTTAGAATTATTGACAATGATTTTGGTTTGAATCTTTCATCGCGCAAAGAAGAGATGCAGTTTACTCGTGGCTATCTTGGTTATCAGTCTAATATTAAAGTAGAAGATAAAAAGGTAACTATAATTAAGAAGAAGACTAGGTCGTGGAAAAGAAAAGATGCAGCTTTTTGGTCCCAATATTTGATTAGTAAGAAAACTTTGATTAAGTTTGCTGTTACACCTATTTCTCACTACTGGATTAATGACAGTAGATTTACATGCAAGCTAAGCTATGCATATAAGATTGGAAATAAGTATAAGATCTACTCTCCTCGTGAAGAGGTAAAGTGGATGAGTAACACCAACGCTAAACAAATTCAAGGATATGCTCAGTTACCTAAAGAAGGTGATCTTTGTATTATTACTTCGTCCCTTAAAGACGTTATGTGTCTTTTTGAAATGGGAATCCCTGCAATCGCCCTGCAGTCCGAGATGCAAATGCCGACAAGTAAAATAATAGAAGAGCTGAGACAGAGATTTAAAAAGGTTGCGGTGTTCTATGATAATGATTTTACTAATCCTAACAATCCTGGTCAGACAATGGCTAAAAAGATTTGTAAGAAATATTATCCAATGAGTAATATATATTTACCAGAGGATTATGAAGTAAAAGATTTATCAGACTACATTGCTAAATTTAAAAGCACCGAAGGATTAAAAACATTGATAGACATACAATTGTGAAACGACGTACACGAAAGCCAAAGAATAAAAAAGTAAGAAACGCTACTACTAAAGTATATAAAGGAATTAAGTTCAGGTCTAAGCTTGAACTTTTTACGTATAAGAAGTTAGAGGATGCAGACATAAAATCTCTGTATGAAAAGAAAAAGTATGTGTTACAAGAAGGGTTTCATTACACGGAAGAGTGCCACGAACCACACAAAACAAAAGGCTATGTCAACAATACCTACAAAGTTAGAGATATTACATATACTCCTGACTTTGTAGATCCTAATGGTAAATGGATTATAGAAGTAAAAGGTTTTGCCAATGATGTCTTTCCTTTAAAATGGAAGATGTTTAAGAAACACCTTATGCAGCTAGAGAATCCTCCAGTATTATATCTACCTAAGAACCAAGGCCAGGTTCTTAAAACAATAGAATTAATTAAACAACTTTAACTTATGGAATACACACATGATTTGCTCCTCCGTTTGGATGGGCTTGGGATTGATATGTCTAATGGTCCCGTAGATACAAAGAAACAGATTGATAAACTATATGCAGATACAAAGTATAATACGTTTGGATATTTGGAAGACATAGAAAAGTTTGATAGAATATTTGAGCCTGTTTATGGCTTAGAGTTCTTCATACTAGTTAGAGAAGTACGCAAACAGTTTCACAAAGAATTAAAGTATTCTACTCTTGCTAGCGAATTAAAAGAAATACACGAACAAAGTAAAATAAATAATTATGAGTATAAAAACGATTGATAAACAGATCAAAGGATCTGAAGGCCTTGCTAAGAAGATTAACAAGGGCGCAGAGAAAATGGTCTTTGACATCTTGCAGTCTACACAGTACTCTACACCTATCCCGTCTACTATACGTGAGTTGGCTACCAACGGTGCTGACGCTCAGCGTGAGAAGGAGATAGCTATAGAGATACTAACTGGTCAGGCAAAAGCTGAAGACTATTATATTGAACGCCATGGCGAACAATACAATGACAGTAACTTTGATATAAGTTACTATGACTTGGATCACCTAGACACAGAGAACAATGACGTACTAATTACATACAAAGAGAATGAAGGAACAGGATACTGCGATGTAGTTAGTATTAAAGATTATGGTGTTGGTATTGGTGAGCGTCGTTTGGAAGGTGTGCTTGAGCTTGGTTATTCAACTAAGCGTAACACAGCTGAGAACTTCGGTGCGTTTGGTCTTGGTGCCAAGGTTGCATTGTCAACTGGTGTAGATTTCTATACTATAGAAACTGTACACAACGGTAAGAGATTCAAGATGAACTGTTACAATTATAAAACAGACTTTATTATACCTGCATTTAATCCAGGACTTGGTAAACCTAACCCGCATATTGTACTTAGCGATGGAACGAAAGTATATTATGAGGATGCTAAAGCAAAGAATCAGACTATAGTATCGTTTGGTGTAAAGAAGCACAACAGGCGTGACTATCGTGATGCAGTTGAAGAGCAGTTGATGTATATGCCTAGTATTAGATTTAAGCGTATTGCAGAGGATGGTTATGAAAGAGATGAAGACATTCACCCAAAGATTATGCATAACTCTGATAACTTGATTATCTCTAATACATATTTGTTTAGTAAACCGCACATTGTATTGACTAAAGATGTAGGCGCACCAACCGGCGTTAACTACGGCTTTGTTGATTTTCGTGAGTTGGAGATGCAGCAGATGTGGGGACCTATTGCTTTTAAATGTCCTGCAAGACAAGTGATTAATGACCCAGAAACTGGCGAAGAGATTGTATTGCAAGAGGGCGTAGATGTTACGCCGTCACGTGAGAAAGTGATATGGAATGAGAACACTAAAGCATACATCAAGTCTGTAATTGAAGCAGCTGCTGATGAGGCTAGTGAGATTGTGCAAGAAGAGCTTAAGCAAACAGACTTTGTGTCTTGGTTGCTAGCTTGTAAACAAGTCTTAACTAATGCTGACAGTGGTAGTGTCCTTGGTAGATTATCTAATATCATTGATCAAGAGCAGCTTAAGCCTAAGTTTGGACCAGACCCTAGACTCAAGAATGAATCTGTAAAAGCTTTGTTCAGAGGTATGAAGGTTGAGGTTATAACTAAGAGTAGAGACTACAGCAGTGGTGATGATATTATCGAAAGAAATGCTATTGAGAACTACAGCCAATTGAGAGAGAATAACATCTTTATCATGGGTGAAGAGAATCATAGCAAGTACAAAGATATGTATCTTATACACGAGTGTGATGGTCCTATTATTTGCATCAAGCCTATAGAGGACTGGGAACCTAGTAGTGTTGTTAGTGCAGAGTCCATCAAAGCAAACAAGAAAGCACTTGCTAAACGTTTTAGAGTTCTTCAGCTGATCACTGAATCTACTCACAGTCGTAACTACGATGACATAGAGGTAGATGAAGAGTGGCTAGAAGAATACAAAGATGAGATTGCTAAGGCTAAGGAGATTGCACAGTTCGAGAACATTACGCCAGCTGAACGTCGTAAGATAGAGGAGCGTATGGTTGCATACACTTTTAGATACAACGATAAGCATTGGCATGCATCAGGTAGTGACAAGCATTACATCAGAGATAAGATTGAGCCAAAGGTAAAAGATCTTATGAAGACTCAGCGCACTACCTATTATGGTACTGCAGCTGATGACGATAAACTGATGGTTGCTTGTGGTATGATACATCCTTTTGCTCCTAGAATGGATAAAGTGTATAAAGATATGCTGAGATGGCAAACTGGAGATGATGATAGAGTGTTTTTCTTTGATACACCAGCTGTTAGATTTAGTAATAGTTCTGCGGTAATACCAAAAACTGAAACTAAGGATGATGGTACGGTATATCACAATACTAACTTTGATTGGGATACACCGCAGATTATCAGAGTCTCACAGAGCAATGTTAAACACATTAGCATGAACCCTAATGTTAAACACATTGATGAATTCTTTTTACAACTAACACCTAATGGAGGATATACTATGGATGAACATGCAATAAAATGGTACACTGCAGATAAGATGAAGAGTATCACAGATAAGACATATTTATACTGTCTTAAGGACATTAATCCAGACTTGTTTGAAAAGTATAAGGCTGTATACAATGCGGCTGATGTAGATGTAAGAACAAGTCAGTGGATGAAAGACACTCAGGTATTTGCTATGGTCGAGAAGATTGTGAAAATGCATAACTTCTGCAAAGATAACGATGACGCCGCTGCTATACAGCAGAAGAGTCGTGAACTCTTTGTGATAGATGTACCAGAAGCTGTTGGTCAAGACCAAGAGTTGATGGATAAGTTTGATGAGCTTGAAGAGTGGTCTAAAAGTGTGCATACACTATTGAACTCTATTGAGTATATAGGATATAGTCCTAATACTGACCAAGATTTAGATCAAGATCTTATCAAAGAAATCAAGGTTTACCTAGACGCTAAAGGTAGACTAGATTGGTAAAATAATTATGGGTGTGCAAGAGCGTAGGTCCTGACGAGGCAATAAGTACTTAATTGAGAATCAGACGGTTGCGTCGCTCATTCTCAGCCCTAATTATTTGTATAAACAAAATTTTTATATTAACTTTGTAACTAAATTAATTAATCATGATTACAATTAACGTTATTGAGAACCAAATATCTGGTTCGTACGGCGACACGCCGTTTAGTGTCAACTACTCCGAGGACACTTATAAAAAGATGATGGAGTTATCTGACAGACAGCAGTCTGTTACAACTATGGACGAGTATAATAAACTCATGGAAGAGTTTGCTAAGCTTACTGTCCAAGACTACAAAACAACTGTAGAAACTGAGTGTCCGTGGATTCATATCAACGAAGGCACCGGTGAGTTTTTCTTGAAGCATGAGGGTGTGGTATCTAGTATACCTATGCCACAAGCTTTGGTTGACCGTATCTTTGAATCACTTGACAAGGGTGTAGACTTTATGCCGCTTGTAAAGATGTGGGTTAGATTCTTACGTAACCCTATTCTTCGCGAGAAGATGAACAAGTGTGACTGTGAGAAAGGTGAGAAGTTTACTGAGAAGTTCTTTAACTTTGTTAACTTACAGTATGTACATCCTAAACTCAAAGCAGAGTTGATGGATGAGCATGGCTTGAGTGAAGAAGTTGCTGAACGTAGAGCTACTATGTATCAAATGAAGATTACTCAAGAAGGTTTACTTAATGGCTACAAAGTATCTAGTGAGATTATGCATGCGTATGATACAGAGACTGGTGAAATGATAGATCGTTACAAGCGTACATTTAATCCTGATACAGGTGAGATTGAAGAAGGTGGATTACCTGAGTTTGTAGAAGATAGATTGTTTGAGCCAGCTGTTATGGGTAGTAGTGGTGATGCATTTTACTGCGAAGGCCCTAACGGATATGCTAAGCCAGGACACTTTATCAAAGTTGGTTGTACACACAGATTACCAGACTGGTCTTATGTGAATACAAACGACAATGCATCTTGTGTTAAAGGTTTACACTTCGGTGGTCTTAAGTACATTGCATACTACAGCGGTGAGATTCACAATATCTTTGTTGATCCTATGCATATTGGTGCAGTACCTGACGATGAGACTGGTGCAATCAGATGCCTACAGTATTTTGTACACTCTTCACTTGCAGGTGTAAATGGTAGTATCTACCACAGCTCTACCTATGCAGCTAAGACTGACGCTGAGTGGGAAGAGATGCGCAAAGAAGCGGTCGCTGACTACAGCGAAATAAAAGAAGAAGTAGATAAAGATATTGCAGAGATGAACTCTTTGTAATGTTTGTGTATTCATGATGCTAATGGGGGACTTCGGTCCCCTTATTAGCTTAACCTTAAATTTATTACCAAGATGAGTAAAATAGTACTTATAGATGCAGATAGCCTACTGTATTTTGAGATGGGTAAAGATACCCTAGAAGAGGCAATAGACGGAATAAACCAAAGGATACAACAAATAATTATTGAAACAGAAGCTGAAAGCTATATAGGTTATTTAACATTAGGTAAATGTTTTAGATACGCCGCTGCTAAAACTAAACCTTACAAGTATAATAGAAAGGGCGGCACAAAGCCTCCAATCTTTTATGCATTGCGCGCATACGTACAACAAGCACATGGATTTATATCTGTAGATGGATATGAAGCAGATGATATGGTAGGCATAGGTCGTGACTATTTTGTATCTACAGGACATGAAGTTACTATTTCTAGTCCTGATAAAGATGTATTACAACAACTTGCAGGTAAACATTACAACTACCAAAAGGCTGAGTTTGTAGAAACATCTTGTGAAGAGGCAGAAAAGTTTTTATGGAAACAAGTTTTGATGGGTGATTCTACTGATGGCATACCGGGCATACCAGGTCTTGGACCTAAAACTGCAGATGCTATTATTGATAACATGCCTGAATCTAAACTTGAATATCATGAAGTAGTTCTTAGTCAGTACATGTCTAAGTTTAAAACAGCTGAAGCCATTGAAAGGTTTGCAGAAACATTTAAGCTTGTGAATATTATTAAGAGTATGAATGATGCGCCAATAGATATTAACATTGAAGTGTTTAACCTACAAAATCTTGACACATGGGAATAAAGTCTAAAGAATGTTTTTATGTTGTGAAAGATCCTAGATCTTTTACAGTGGTGGGAAATAAAAGTTTTATTATCCCAACTAATATAGCAGATACTATAGTGGAATTAAAATGTAATGATGTTCCTATAACTTTGTTTGATACTTTTTTTGTAGATAAGAAACCATATAAGGTTAATGATATTTCTTTAGAGGTAGTAGACTACAAACCTAATTACATTTTATCTGTAGCTAAGTTAACTAAGTCTTCATTGTTTTTGCTGCCTATGCTTGGCGGTAATAGAAAACTATTTATGTATGATAAGTTATTTGTTAATGCATTTATAGCAGCTGAAGAACATAAAGACTGTATTGCTTTGCTGTACAGATTTTCAGGTGATACTATCTTTCTGAAGTTTGAACAAGCTTTGAAGAAGTTTAGAAACTTTAGAGATACTTTTGATCCATCTCCATACTTTGTAATGTTTGTATTTGATATACCTACAGATTACAAAGCTGATTATCAATTGTTTATCAGAGGTAAATATTCAGAGTTTAGTCCTGTTTACAAAACTAGAATACTAGATTTTCATAACTTTAATATCCATGGTCAGATGGCTCAGATATTATTTAAAGATGAAAAGCGCAGACTACGTTTGCAAGAAGAACTAAACACAGAGATAGATCCTGATTCAGAACTGCTAAGTATTATAGATGTAGAACAAGAAACGTTTAATCCAAAAATTTATATATGAGTGCAATAAAAAAGCAAGTAGGGGACTGGTATCCCTTGCTTGAACCGATAGTCAAGTCTAATTACTTTAAAAGTTTAACGACATCAATAAAGAAAAGTAAAGCAGAGGGTAGAATTATATACCCTGATACTAAGCTTACTTTTCGTGCATTTAAACTTTGCCCTTTGTCAAACCTTAGAGTAGTTATACTTGGACAAGATCCATACCACGACGGTAGCGCAACCGGTCTAGCTTTTGCTAACAGTAACAATAGCTTAAGAGTTAGTCCTAGTTTATCCTGGATTAAGAAAGCTTTAGAACATGAGTATAAGACTTTATGTCTTGACTTTGATTATGATCTAACTAGCTGGGCTGATCAAGGCGTGCTGCTACTTAATACTGCCTTAACTGTTGAAAAAGGCAAAGCCGGTTCACACACTGTGTTGTGGAACGAGTTTACAAAACAATTATTAACCAGTCTTTCAGGTAATATAGACAATATTGTCTATGTTCTATGGGGCAAAAAAGCTCAAGATTATGAAAAATTCATACAAGGGAATAACAAAATTGTTAAAGCGCCTCATCCCGCAGCTGATGCTTACACCGGTGGTAGTGCTGGCTTCCATACTAGTAATAGTTTTACTAGAGTTAACGCGTTTCTTGAAACGCCTATTAAATGGAATACACACTGTGGCGAACCATTGCCTAGAGAGATTACTGAAGTACCTTTTTAAATTATGAAACAATTAGCAAGAATAATTAAAGACTGTGGCCATCGAGGAAAAGTTGGTCATGTATATGAAGTAATAGAAACTAATCCTAGAGAAGGATTTAGGCTTATAATGCCTGGAGAAACTCAGTTTAGTTTTTGGTATCCAAAGGATTGTGTAGAAAAAGTTGAGCCTGGTGCATGCACTGTGCCTACTACTGATCCTGTATCATGGGAAGAAAAGGTAAAAGCTTTAGATGAGATTACCACGGGTCTGAATATAGATAAGTGGAAAGTCCCTGAGAATGCAGATTTTGCGTGGCACTTGGACAAAGTTACTGAATCCATTACTAATTTACTGAAGGAAAAGAACGCTGCGTATGGAAACACGGCGCTCAATCCTCTTGGTGTGTTTAGTAAACTTGGAGCAAGTGAAGCTATCAAAGCTAGGATAGATGATAAACTAGCCCGCATAGCTAACAAAGGATTGAACGATGATACAGAAGACACAGCTAGAGATCTAGTTGGTTATCTGTTGTTACTGCTCATGTCTTTAGAAAGAGAAGGGAAGTAATTATTTATACGTACCTGATATGAAGTACTTAGCCGCATCTTCTGGGGAAGCTGATTTATTCAGACCTCGAAGAAGCGGTATTAAGTCTTCAAGATCTTTCTGTATCTTTCTATCACCCTTGTTATAGCGACCTGTCTTTCTTTGATAAAATATTTCTTTTTCATCTATTGGTATTCCAACATTGTACATAAACTCTAGACTTATTTGGTCTATTAGTCCTTGTACTTTTTCTATCTGTCTAGCTGTTGCTGTTGGAGATTTAAGTATTCTTATTGCTTCTGCTGTACCATATAGTGGTAGCCACTGCTGTACTTCAGCTCTATATCTTAATGCTTGATATAATAAGAAATTGGTTGCCCATGTTTTTTCATCATCATCTATATTGCTTAATGCTGCTATTATTACACCGGCTACAGCTAAAGATGATAGATCAGTAACTGTACGTTTAACGTTTTGTTTTTCCATATCAGTTAACTTACCGTATACTTCTTGAGGCATTTCTTTTTCTCTGACACTTTCTCTTAGCATGTTCCAGAATGATATGTATGTACCTTGTGTAACTGCACCAAGTTCTTCGTCAACATGTATAGATGGTCCATTAACACCTCCATGACCATAACGCTTTCTGATACCTGGGTTCATCCAGCTACGGAATAGCATAAATAATTTACCATACCATATTCTGTTTAGAGTTGGTCTGTCAAAACTACCTTTAGTCTGGTTAGTTCTTCTACTTAAACCTTGTATTAGATTTATAAAATCATATCTATTAAAGTTTGCAACTCTTGGATCTACAGACATCTTACCTTTTTTATCTATGAGTAATAAATCATATAGATTAGCAGGGTTACCGCTTTCATTCATTATTACATTACCATCCTTATCTTTTAACTTACCTTCTAAGTTCTTCATCAAAGCTAACATTCTTGTAGAAGATGCTTCATGCTCAGCTGCTTGCTGTACTACGAGTGCATTACCTAGCTGTAAAGCTTTACGTAAATTTCCTCCTACTAATCTATTACCTTCTTGATCTGTAAACTCAGTTAATGCATCAAAGAATTCTAATGCTTTACCTAACTTTGTTTCAGGCATAAATTTACCGGTATCAGTTAATCCTGCACCTTCCGCCCAATACTGTGACTTTGCCCAAGCTAAGTCTTTTATATTAAAAAATTGTCCCGCATTTGCTTCAGCTACAATAGCCATATTATCTATCAAACTCTGGTTAAAACCTTGTAAGAAGTTGAATGATAAAGTATTTATTGCAGTGAATGCATTGATTGCATCTACAGTTTTAGTTAGTGATATTCCTTTTAGGTTTTGTTTTAGTTGTATCTGCCCAAACATTATAGTATCTACAAAGTCATTTACATGTTTTAAAGTATAAGACTCGCCTGGTTTTTTTGCAGGTAGTTTGTATCCTAGTTTACTAGCTACTTGACTCAGGTATGCGACACCTTGACTATCAAGCTCCATGGTATCTCTGTTCTCTATGATGTTTCTGAATAACATCACGTGTCCATAGATTTCACTTTTTGCTTTGAAGTTGTGTGCCATATCTCTAAATAGATATAAACTGCTAGCTACATCTCTAGATACATCCTTAGATTCTATAGGCCTTGTATGATATACAGGCACTGATTTTTTTAACTCTCCTGTTTTTTCATTATATATACCAAACACTCTATCAGTTTCTTTTACTGTAAATCCTTCTGATAGCATATCTTTTGTAGCAGGTATAAATCCTTGTTCTTTTAATCTGTCGTAATCTCTTTTACGAACAGATGGTAGTAGATATGAAAACTCATCCCAGGTATTTTTAGGCATACGCTTTTTACCTATCATTGCATGTGCTTCTCCAAAGCTTTTTAATGTAAAGTCATAAAACTTTTTAAGTCTTGCATCGTTTTGTATCTTAACATACTTTGGATTTTCATATATAGATTGTTTTGGTTTAACTAAGTCTGCTCTTGGATTACCTGTTTCAGGGTTTAGTATACGTTTTAGAGTAGTTTCTGCATCGTTGTATTGTATTCTAGCTGCTTCTGCGGCCCCTACTTTACCTGCTTCGTATGCTTTTTCTTCTGTTTTTAAAGCATCTTTTTTTATCTTTTCATATCCAGCTATAATCTTTTCGTATCCTTCAATTGGTTCAGTGTTTTGCTCAAACCATTTATCTACTTCTTTATAATATGCGGTTCTATTTTTAGCATTCTCTGTGCTAAAGGTCCAGTTCTTACGCTCCTGTTCATACTTTGCTTGTGATTTATAATCAGCTCTCATTGGCTTTTTATATTTCTTTCCAAGCTCCTTATACATTTCACGCTTATTGTTTTCGTACTTGTCTATATCTGTTGGTTGTACTAGTGATAGTACTTTAATTGTTTCTGTTTCTCCAAGAGAGTTTTGAGTTTGATAATCTACCTCTTCTACTATATCTTCATATAACTTTTCTACATCTTCTTCAGGCTGACCTTGCGCGAACTCTTGATATTGTTCATTTAGATCGCCTTTAAAATCAAGAGTCATATCATTCTTTTTGAATGTAGCTTCTTTTACAGACTTGGTAAACAATTGTATTGTTGCTTCTGATGAATACATTAAAGGATCAAAGTAGTAAGAGAATGCACTTTTATCTCTATGAGCTTCTGTCATTTCTCTTATCAAAGGTTCTCTACCAGTTAACTTTCTATTCTTGAAACTTTGAACAGTCATTCGTTGTGCTTGCTTGTTAAAGTTTTCTTCAGTTATTACCCCTCTATCTCTTTTGTTTTTTAATTCTTTATATTCGTTAGCAAACTTTCCTTTTTCTATCTCACTTTCAAATCTTCTCCAACGCCCGTGCTCTTCAATGTTTTTTACAATAGCATCTAGTTGTGGATCTACTGCTTCATTGTGATAACCAATTAATATATCAGCCATTATAGGGATTATCTCTTGTTCAAACTGGTTGTTCAATCTTTCAGCTGTAGATATTGTATCAGAAAGCATATCTAACATTACATCTAATCTACCTACAGCACCTAACGCTTTTTGATCTAGCACTATTTGTTTTAGTTTTAATAGTGTATCTACAGCATCTAGTGATTCTTTTATGGCATACATGTTATTTAGATTAACAAATGTAGCTTGTTCTTCCCTAGGCATGTTCATAATAGAATCAAACTCTAGCACTGCGTTATCTATATTATCTTTGTTCGCAACTATAAACGTGTAGAAGTCATCTACTCTGTTGATTCTTTTTACAGCTGCTTGTAGTTGTAGTAATCTTTTTTCTTTTTTAGTTCTCTCTTCTTCTGGTAAGTTTTTTAAATCTTCTATCTCAGACTCTATGATAACTTTAGCATCTATTGCTAGCTTTTGCATTTCATCATAAGCCTGCGCATCTGTTCTATATGTTTTAGGTAATGGTTTTTGTTCTACCTCTTCTGTTAAACTTTGACCAACGTTATCATTAGCTCTTTGATTTAGTTTTTTATCTAACTCATACTGATTGCCATACGTTATGTCTGCATTTCTATCTTTAACGGCGTCAGCAAAGTTTAGAATAAGATTGTTTACAGATATTTGATATAGGTTTGTATTCTTCTTTGTAGTGGGATCTACAATACTTTCTACAAATGTAGATGTTAGTAGTCCAGGCAGCAAACTAGGGTTGTCTATGTATCCTAATTGAACTAGATCTTCCTGTGTTGCGTATACTCCGTCTCTTCCTTGAACAGCTCTCACAGCTCCAGTCTCTTTTAGTATGTCTATTACTTTATCAACCTTTCTAGTTCCCGGATTAGAGTTATCAATGTAGTCAAACAATGTGGTTAACATTGTATTCTCTTCTTTATTTACAAATATCTTACAAGCCATTATTTTATTGTACAAGCTTTTGTTATAACCACCTCTCTAGTTGTTGGTGCTGGTATTGTTATTTCTTTTATTTTTCTATCCATTATAGGGCTAGCTGTTGTTTCACCTGTCTTTTCTTTACGTAGAGCGCTTTGATCTTCAACGTTTCCAACTTCATTTACTTGTCCTTTTATCCCTTTCTGTTGAAGTTTTGCATAAATATCTTCTCCTACCTTCACATATATCTCAGGTCCATCTATTCCAGTGTTACTTACAAAGTAGTCTGGTTTATTACCTTTTCGTGTAATTTTGTAGTTGTTATTTCTATCTCTAGCTACTGCCCTAGAAGATACTGTTGGTAACATAAAATTTCCGCCAGGTGTGTGCGTTCCAAAGTTACGAATAAAATCGTGAATAAAGTCATCAAAGTATTCATTGTTGTAAGATTGGTTCTCAATACTAGAGAAGAACTGCACTGGAGATTGTTGCTCTTCATTTAATATGTTTGTAGTAAATGCTTCTGGTGGTATTATGTCCATGTAAGATCCTCTTCTAGGATGAAAGCCAGATGTCATTAACTGATTAGCTACTAGGTCCTGTGCAAACTCTTTTACTTCAGAGTCTTCACTAAGTAATAGTTGTCTAAAACTATCTACTAGGGCATTCTTTTCTGTAGCATTTAGATTATAAGTTGTATTCAAGTCTATTGTAAATACTATGCTTTGTGTATTGTTTGTAGTGCTTGATTGTAATAGGTCAAAGAATATATTGTTTTGTACCTTACCACTCTTTCTTAAATTATACAATCTAGTTGCTATGTTATCGTTTGGATTTGTATACAGTTTTTTAAATCTTTCTATAGATGTATAATCTTTCAAAGGATTGTTTACATCTTGACTAGTCACCATCTTTAAGAACAACGCTCTGTCTATAAACTTATGTGTAGCTGCATCAAATCTTTTCTTACCAGTTAAGAATTTTAGTTTTTCTTTGAAGTTGTAGAACGCTGCTCTATTGTTTATAAAGCCTGCTTGATCTCCAGCTTTGATAGTTTCATTTAGTATGTTTCTATATGTAGCTTGTATGGGCGAAATAACTTCATCAAACTCTGCTATTGATAAGTCTCTATTTATAAATGTTTCTACTCCGGATATAGCATTTTCTTCTCTTAGCACCTCGTTTTCTTTTTCAATAAACTCTCTTACACCGGATATTTCATTAACATTATCAAGACCATCAGGATTCATAACTTGGAATGATCTACTCAACTCTCTTCCAGTCTTTACTAGAATATTGAAATTGTTTAACATTTTTAATTGAGTTGTATCATCTTCTGTTCTACTGTCTAGTTCTTCCAATGTCATATTTTGTACAGACTTTTCTAGATCTCTACTCATTCCATACTCTTTTCCTATCTCTTGTATAGATATAAATAGTTGGCTTGGATTGTAGCCATTAGCTCTAGCATGCTGTATTGTTTTTACAATAGATGGTTGTGTTAGAAACTTAACTACATACTCTACGGGCACACCAGTTGTAAGCATTAGTCCTGCCACAGGCACTGTAAATATATTATCATTTATATCTATTTGTATAGGTTTGCTAGCTGCGTCAACAGAAGCAGATAAATATAAAGATAGAGTTGAGTTTACAAATTTATTAGAAGGAAGACCAGTAGAAAAATCATGAGCATATGTTTCACCTATATTTTGAAATTCTACACCTTCTATTATTGGGTATCTTTTAAATACATTTCCATTAAAATCTCCAAGATCTGGTATTCTAAGACTTCCCATTTGAGCAACGTTATGTCCTGATAACATATTAGCCCATAGTCCTATCAATGCATTACCGGCTTTGTTACGCATTTCCATTTCAATCTCGTTTAGAGGATTGTTGTAGTCAATAGCTTTTGATAAACTTAACTCAGCTGCTAAGTTTTCTAGCTCTTTACCATCCAGTGGATCAAATACTTCTTGTAGATACGCAGGACTTGTAATAAGATCCATCATAGTATCATATATCTTTTGATCTCTCTTCTGTCTATCAGTTTCACTAGATGTTTCTTTTTGCATGACCATCATTTTATCTACGTCAAAGTCACTACCCATCTGTGTTGTTATACCTCCAGGCACTACAATAGCTTTTTCATGGGACTCAGGTAAAAACTGTACTACTTTTAATGGTAGCATAGAGTTCTTACCTTGGTTAGGTATACGGTATCCTATGACTTTTAGTCTTGAGTCATTTGGATCTACATCTGCTATGTTTGTACCAGGCTCAAACCCTAAATCACTAGCTCGCATTAACATCTCTGCATGCCACATACCGCCTTCTTCTACATACATTCTAAGTTCTTTTGTCTGTCCTTGGCTATCTATGTATCCACCAGGCTCTGCTATCTGAACTAGTTCTTTGCCTTTTATCTTTTGTGTGTATACGTTATTGTTAAACATGCTAAAGAACACTTGTTCAAACTTAGCCTGGTAGTTAGGAAATGCTAGAGGTATATCAAAGCGCAAATCGTTATCACCGTTAGGCACTATGTCTAATGCCCCCAAGTAGGAGTCAGGAAGTTTTTTATCTCTTAGCGTTCTTACTAGAGCGTCCCTTAGTTTTTCTAAGTATTTTCTTTTTGCATTTAGTCTCTGTTCAGTAGTCTTAGCATTGTTTAGTTCTGTTATTCCTAGCTCATCTTGTAATGCTTTTAGATCTTCATTTACATTTTCTGAAACTAGTTCGTGGAATGTATTATATAAAGGTTTGTCTTCAGGTCTTAGGTTAGCTAGTATGTTTTTACGAACCTGTCTTGCAAATACTATTTCAGGCTTTGCAACTCTTGATATAGTTTGTGGAAATCTTAAGTTTCTAGATTTCTTTTTTATTATAGAGTCTTTTATGTTAGATAGATCATCGTTATATAAATCTATAACAAGACCTGGTGTACCTTTTGTAGCTCCTTCTTCATTTGCAACGCCTATGTTGTTTTCTATCATTACTGTTCGCAGTCTGTCTGCTACTGGGTAGTTTGCTGTAAACTCTGAGGTTAATACTGTGTATGAGTTCTTATCCATATGTAATACAGGCACACCGTTCTGAACAGTTAGCTCTTCATGGTACGGTTTCTGTGGATATATAGGTCTAGGATTACCTTCGTTGTCTACGTAACCTCTACCTGCCATCTCATTATCATATGCTTCTTGATCTTTTTCGGTCCACTGACCTTTACCTTGTTGTATGTCTCTATACATTGGAACAGTTATATAAGCTTGCGCATCTGTTTTAACTGTAGACTGATAGTTCCTTGTTATCTCAGTAGCTTCATCTTGTTCTAATTGTCTAAGTCCCGCTTTATTACTTGTTAGAGCTGCATCTAAATCATCCACTACATCTCTAGCGCCAAACGGATCTTGAAAGTCTAGCTCTCTAAACGTTATAGCATTATACTCTTCAGGCATACCCCATGTAGGATCACCTTGTACATCTCCTTTTATAGATAGTTTATTTCCAGGCGTGGTTAGAAGACGCATTCTTTTGTAGAAGTCTGCAGGACTTTTAGCAAAACTATAGCCGCCACGTAAAAATTTATTTAGTTCTATTCTAGCATAGAAATCATTTAGTACAAAGTTTCTTATGTCTTCATCACTTCTAATACTTTCATGCAGCTCTGTTCTATCAAGCCCTATATTATTAGAATAGTCTAGCATTTCTTGTTGATACTCTCCTATTCTAGTAAATGTCTTATCTACTAATTCTTCTACCTTGTCATTTATAAGTTGATATTTTGGATTCTCAGGATGATACTGTTTCATAGATTGTATCAAAGATTTGAATCCTAGCTCTGTGCTTACATAATCATTTTGTAATGATAGTATTTGTGGGTTTTTAAACACAGGAGCGCCTAGCTTTGGATGTGTAAATAGATCGTCTAGTTTAATAACTAATGGGTTCTCTCCTTTTGGATAGTGGTAGCCTTCTATTAGTTTACTTATATCTTTAGTTTCTTTAGCTTCAATGATTGCATCTTCAGCTGCCTGCATTACAGACAAGTCTTGTAGTATAAATCCTTTGATTACTTCTCTTGGACTTGTATCCTTTAACTTATTTATACGTTTTACTGGTAAGAATCCCAGCTGATCTCTATCTGCTTGTGTAGATACTGCAATATACATTACATCCTCAGTCCCATTATTAGCATAGAAGTTTAATCTAGCAGTCAAAGACTCTTTTTCATTCTGTACTTTGTAACCTCTACCTTCACTTTTATCTTTTGCTGTTTTAGATGCGTCATATATTTGATAGTCAAAGATGGCTCTAAAGTTATTATCTCTTAAACTATTCATCAAAACAGACTGTGCTTTGTAAAACAATGGGTGTGTTTCATCAAAAGGATTAAATAGTTTTGTTTTCTTTAATTCTTCCCTACGCTCATTAAAACCTCTTCTAATATCAGCACCTATGTCTTTTATTGGTGTAGATGTTTGTATTGGGTAAAATGTTTTACCGCCAGCACTAAGCATAGATATAGCTCTTTGTCTTTGGAACGTTGGGTATATCTTACCTAATACACGTATTGCGCCTCTATCAGATTCAAATATATCTCTACCTTGGCTTACAGATCTAGCAAGTATCTCCATACTGCGGTTTGGTATTTGAAATAAAATATTATTTAACGCACCAGTGCCTTCATTTCTAAAATAGTTTTGTAAGTTTTCAAATGATTCTTCTTTTGAGTTTGCAAACTGTATAGATAAATTCCATAAAAACTCATTTAGATTTCTTACGTCGTTGTCTGAATGTATGTGTGCAGGATTACTAAAGTTTCTTTTTTCTTTTTGTAGCAGGGCCCAAGCTTTCATAGCTGCAGATTGCTTCTCTTTTATTATAGATACCGTACCATCTTCTTGCTCTTTGTATGCAGCTCTTTCATTAGGCATCAATAACTCTCTAGATTGTCTTGACCACTCTGTAACAATAGTTGTTGCTAGGTTGTTTGAGTTAGATGGTAGTATTACTACATCTTTTTTAGTTACATCTTTTTCTTGTGTAGGATCAGGTTTTGTTTTTACAAACGTCTTAACCATACTAAACTTGTTGTATGTCTTAGAAAAGTTGTAATGAAAAGCTGCTTGTTGCTTAGGCGTTAGTGTCTTTAGTTTAGCTACTACAGGAACTAGATTCTTTTTATATTTAGACAGTCTAGTTATTTCTGCTAGCTGTTCTTTAAAACTTAGCTTATCAACTGAAGCCTCTGCTATATCTGGGTAGATCTCTTCTAAAGGTATTGCTGTTTGATAGTTTAGTTCGTTGTTCTCAGTTCTTCGTATGTCTAATAAGAATTCTTTTACTTCTGCAGACAGGTTTAGTACAGGGTTCTCTTCAAGTCTAGATATTTGATGAATCTTTACAGGCGTGTCATCAACCTCTAACAACTCTCCTTGATCGTCTTTTATTCTAATACCAAAACTTTCTAGCTCTTCTTTTATCTTAGTTCTCCATCCGCTTGTAGTTTCTGTATCACTCCAGTTTTTGTAAACACTTATCATTACAGTTCCTACTTTATTTCTTCCTTCAACACTGTTAGGTATATCATCTTTAAACTGTACGCCTTCAGGCATAGCTGCTATCATGGCAGTCTTACCTTGTTTTATTCCTATGTTTACTAACTCTACCGCTTTCTCTACAGACTCTTGTGTTGGAGCCCCAAACTCATTTGTTGGCCAACCGCTGAATGCTTCAGCTGCAACTCTATTTGCAATGATACCTTTGTCTGTTTTACTACCAGGGTTAAGTAGCTCTGATATTCTATCTTTAAATTCTTGTGGACTGTTTCTACGTATGTCATTAGCAAATGTAACGACAGTGTCTATAACTTGTTTTTGTCTTTCGTATCTTAAGTTACTATTTGTTTGTGCTTGTGTTAGTTTAGCTGGTATTATTATTCTTTGACCGCTAGTAGCTACAATAAAGTAAACTCCATTGTCAGGGACTAGTATAGGTTCACCGTTGTCATCTGTAAATAGGAACGTACCTTCAAGAGCTTTTGCATCATTTTCAAAATCTATACCAAACGCTTGTTTAGTCGCAGGGCTGTATATTCTTTCATATAATACTTGTGCTTTTTCAGGGTGTCCTGATGCATCTAGTAAGTCTTTAAACAGTTGTGAGTCATTACCATTCTTAGCAATAGCACCTGTTATATCTCCTTTGTTATTTCTTTTATATCTACAAGCCATGTTTATTATAGGTTACAGTCATTATCAAGTCTATTATCACCAAAGAATGGATTCTCAATCTCATCACCAATAACTTGGTCACCTGCTTGAGGTAGACTTATTGTGCCACCTTTTGCAAATTTAGTATTTTGTGCAGCTTCCTGCATTGTTCCTCCTAATATATTTCCTCTTGTAAGTTCTATTATAGGATTGTGGAATAGAGATCCGTCTCTAGTACGTACTAAATCCGTACGCAGTATGCCTAGTCTACCTCCTGTTTCTTGTGGTGAAAACAAATAGTCTTTGTAAGACGGGTATGAAACATTAGTTACTGGACTGGTGTATTGCCCAGGCGTGGTTGCTTCATTTTTATCAATGTTATATTTTTTATCTTTTAAGAAGTTTTCAAAGTTAGTTACAAAATCACTTTTTAGTTTATCAAACTTGCTTTTATCTGCAGCTTTTTCTATATACCTACCATCACTATTAAGTGTAACAAACTGTCCTGAGAATGGTTTACCTGATAATGCATTCTGTACTTGACTGCCATACATTCTTACTGTCTCACCTAGATTATTATCTCTATATACAAGATAAGGCTGACCATCACTAAACTCTCCAAACTCTAGGAACTCAGACTTACGGAAATCATCTTTTCTTTCTGCTAAATCTCTAGTTGTGCTGTTTGCTACTATCTTTTTAGCTGTGTCAAAGTCTCCCTCTCTAAGCGCATCTAATACTCTTTGCTGTGCTTGTGGAGTTAGATCAGCTGTTGATGCGGTAGAGAATGTTGGCTGTCCTCCAGGCACCTGATTGCTAGGTATTAAGAATCCAACTTGTCCTGAGTTTAAACCTCTTCTATTTACATTACCTTCTACTTCATTAGCTAATGATGTTGGCTGTCCTTGTTCTGTAGTTACTAGCTGGCGTACTCCATTAGTTACAGTTTGGAATACAAGCTCTGGGTTACCACCAAACACTGATTGTGGATTACTAAAGAAGGGCGCTCCAGCCTCAGTTCTAGCATTGTTATAGTTTGGAGCATATACACGTTTAACTCCTAGCTGTACTTCTTGTCCTGCTCTTAGTTTATTTATTATATCTTGCCTATCTTTTAGTTTGGCCTCGGCATTTGCTCCTCTAGCAGCTGCAAGTTTACCTACGTACTTACCTTCTGAGTTTATTAAATATAGTGGTAAGTTTTCTGTATCCGCAAATCCTTCTTGTTCAACTATCTGAACTGTAAGCACGTCTCCTGGTTGTAGATTATTCTTAGCTTGTACGTCTATTAGCTCATCTACTACAGGCTCAAGCGGTACACCTGATTCATTAACTTGTATTCTAGTTCTATTAGCTACTTGATCTACTATCACGTTAGCTGACCCGGCCATCTTAAGTGATAACTCTTCTCCGTTTTCTTGTGGCGGTACACCTGCTGATATTTTTTGTTTCAGAGCTTCGCCTGTAGGATAATTTGCTTTTGTCCATAACTCAAGATGAGTCTTTAAATTAGCCTCAAAATTAGCTGGATCAAGTCCCATTTCTCGATAATAAGCTCTATATCTTTCTGTCTCCTCTTCAATTTCCTGTAAAGTAGGTACTTGTTGTCTTAGTAATTCACCAAATGTAGGACCTTCTACACTTTGCGGAGGAGTAAGTTGTTCTGCTGGTCCTGCTGATTCTTGAGTAGCAGCATTGTCTTCTAACTGTGCAGATACTGCATCATCATTTACATTTGTATTTTCATTAACTTCTTGACTTCCATAAATTCTATTAAATTGGTCTTTAGATAAAGCAGCTTTCATCTTTGGATTCATAACAGCATCAGGGCCTTCAGTTTGATCTGTTGTAACTATATCTCCATCTTTTTCAAATACCTCTAGTTCTTGTCTAGTAGATAGGTTATCTCTTTCAATAATACTTTTATCAGCTATTTTACCACTGCCAAAAGGTTGATAAACACCACCACTAAATATGTCCCATTCACGTGAGCCATCTAAACGTTTCGTTACTCTAAACTTTTTAACGTTTCCATCGCTATCTGTTACAGTAAAGTATTCTCTTCCAATAGGAATTTGAGCATCTAAAAACCTTGGTTTTACTTGAGCATCCCCCTCTTCTTGAGCGCGGTTATCAATATTTTGATTTTTTCCTGCATTGACTTGTTCTTCAGTTGTTGCTGTAGTGCTGGGGGCAGGCTGTCCTGTAGAGTCTGTAGATCCCTTATTTTTGCCATCTTCTATTCTTTTTAATTGTTTTCTTTCTAAATGTATGAAAGCGTTGTTTCTTTCTATAGATCTTTGTTCTGCTGCTAGCTTATCTTGATAGTTTTTTAAATCTGTTTGAGCTGCGGCCAAGGCATCTGTGTCTCCTTCTTGCTGATATTTTTCTACCAGCTTATTAGTTTCTTCTATCTTCTCTTGTAGTTCTACTATATTATTTTCTGATAGTGTTACTTCTCCTGTAAGTTTACTTACTTCTTGTAATACCTTACTTTCTAAGTTAGACAGCTGGTCAGATGTTAGACCTACACTTTCTCCACGAGCACCAAGAACATTTTTAATCTTTGTTATTTGTGTTCTTATTTTCTTTGCTTCTTTTTTTAGACCTGCAACATCACCCTCAGTAAACAATTCTAACCGAACTTGTTGAGGCGTAGCATTGCTAGAGGCTATGTTTTGTGTAAGCTTATCTATAGATTCGTTAACTGTTTCTAGTAATTTATCTAGTTCGTATACTTTTTCTTTTAAGGATTGTGTATCAAGAGCGCCGTACTTTCCTTTATATGCTGCCTTTGTTCTAGCAAACACAATAGCAACCTTAAGCATTTCTATTTCAGTAGGATCAGTAATGTCTTGTTGCTTACCCATCTTCTCTGCATAAGCTCCTAGTATGGCAACTGCCATAGGTTCCACAGTATCTGCTTTTATTTCCTTTCTAGTATTACCATTCTCATCTACAAATGTGATAGATATAGGTTTACCATTTTTATCAAATCCTATTGCATCTACAGGATTAGATTCTCTTATGAATACTTGTTGTCCATCGTAGTATATAGTTCTACCGCCGTTAACTGCTTCAAACTTACCAGTATTCTCTGCCTTGAACACTTCTTCAACTTCACCTTTCTTTTTATCAGTAACAGTATCATTTTTATTTTCTTCAGGTAGTACTTCTAACTCTCCATTCTGCTCTCTTCTTTTTATACTTTCATAATGCTCTATAGCACGATTAAGACCAGCCTTCGCTGTAGGAGCTAAGTCTTTTTTAGATATTTGTTTTAGATTATCTAACTTCTCTTGTACAGTATTACCATCAATCTTTACATATTTTTTGTATGCATCTTGTTCTTGCTTTTCTAACTCATCATATTTCTTTTGAGCTAAAGCCTTGTCTTCTTTGCTAGCATCTTTAAATAACTCATCAAGTTCTTCTGTTGTCTTAGCTTTTTCTGTTCCCTCTCTGTACTCTTTTTGACGCTCTTGATTTTTTATTATCTCTTCTTGAGTTTTCCTTTCTTGTTGAAACTGTTCTTGAGCTGCTGCACTAGATGACAATTTATTGTATACATCTACTGCTCTTGTTACATCAAATGAAATATCTGAGTAATCTTGTGCTAGTTCTTTTAGTTGCATAGCAGCTATAGGATCTATTTTACCTAGCTCTACTATAGCTTCATTTAATTTCTTTATCATTTTGGTACGAGCATCTTCAGCATCGTAGCCCTCTTCTGCAGTTCCTGGATCTGTTTTGTATAGTGAAAACTCAGATAATACTTGGTTCATGTCTAAAGAACCTTCCATCATTTTGTTATTACTTCTTAGAGAGTTATCTATTACAGCTTGCATTTGTTTTTGTATTTTGCCTAGTCTGTCAGTTTTATCTTTTACAGAACTGCCTCTTAGTATAAGCTCTCTTCTCAGTGCTAGTTGATTATCATACACATTTTGCTGTGCAGTTCTAGTTGCTGCATCTTGTAGTAGTCTTGGTAAACCTTTAGCTGGCTCTTGTATGGGCATTGAGTTAGATACATTGTCATACATAGTTTTAAATCCATTTATTTTAGATTTAAGACTATCTACTATTTGATTTTTATCCTTAATCATTCCAGTAGAGTCAATAGTTTTTCCTTTTGAGTCTGTAAGCTCTTGTAACGGATTACCATTTTCATCTGTATAACCAAATCGTTTAGCAAAATCAAGGTCTGATAATTGTTTTGTATTTTCTAACTGCTCCATAAACACATCAAATGTTCCAGTTTCCAGTGCATGTAGAGCGTTAAATTGTATTAATTGAAATTGTAGATCTTTGAATAACTTTTTGTCTCCGTCTTGTAATGCTTTATGCATTCTTTTTACTACATCAGTTTGTGCTTGTATATTAAGAAGAGAGTTTTTTGCATTATCTAAGAAGCCTCCATTTCTAACATCAGCTATTGTTTGAGCCATGTGCTTTCTATTAGAATATTCTTTAGACATGGCCATGCCACCGCCTCTCATTAAAGCTCCTACTAAAAATCCAACAAGCATAGACTCTTGACCTTCTCGTGACCCAAATGTTTCGGAGAAGCCTTTATTTAAGGCCTTAATCATATCTCCATATCCTCCATTCTTATATCTATCAGAGTGATATGTAGATGAAAAAGTACTAGATGCAAACTGAAATCCTTCCTGGAATGCTTCCGTAATACCAGCTCTACCCATGTCTGTAGCTTTACGTAATGTGCCTTTCCAAAAGCCATCATTAGCAAATTTACTTACAGCTTTTTTAGATGCTGCATCAAATATAACATCCGTGTTTACTTTAGTAGCTGTGTTAAAGCCCATCATTTGTTTACCAAACATTATAAAGTTTGTTCCCGCAAGAACGGGTAGCTGTGATATAAAGTTTGTATTACCTGCAGCATAAGACGTATCTTCTATATCTTTTAATACATCTGCTGGTATTTGTGATAAATTGTCAACACCATCAGTTCTTTCAATATAAGCTTTTGTAAGATCGTCAAAGGTGCTTCTTTGAGTTTCCCTAGCTTCTACAGATGCTTCTGCCATAGACATCATTAACGCTCCATCTACAGAACTCAAGAATGTTTTATATGCACCCGCAGTGCCTTTCATTCCCTTAAGATTATTAGCTAATTTTGTTCCGTTTGTAACAGCTGTCACTGCCCTATTTAAAGATTTTAATTTGTTTGCACCTGCTAATGCTCTTATTCCTTTATCAGCTATTCCTACTGCTCCAAGTCCTCCTGTCAAATACATGGTAGCAATAGATCCAAGAGAATAACCTATACCGTTTGCAAAAGTATCAGCCCAAAAGTTAGCTGTGCCTAACCTTCTAAACCCACTCATGTTCTGCTCTTCTCTTGTGAGATAGTTAGGCATGTTCTCACGCATCCAATCGTTAGTCTTATCTACAGTTCTACCTATAAAGTTATCATAATATGCACCTCCGCTAAACACTTCGCCTAACCCAAACATTACACCCAAAGTGTTTTCAGCTACAGCTCCAAGTGTAGTAACACCTGCCTTAGCTAAACCATTACCCCACTGATCAGCTGTAGATTGATTTCTAGCACGAATCTCTTCCCAGTCTAATAATTGTCCTCTAGGCACATTGTACTTAGCAAACTTATCAAGATCTCTTGTACCTAGATAGTCTGTTCTAAACAACAGCCCTTGATCGTAACCAGGATTACCTAAATTTATCTGTGGTGTAGGGGCTTGCAACGCCTTACCAGTTATAGGATTTATTGGAGTTTCCACTCCTGTAGTAGTGCTAGTAGTTGGCTGACCGCCTACTGGTAGTCCTGTTATTGGATTAATAGTTTCTGACATTACAGTTTAGTTCTAATTTCGTATCCTAGCTTTGCAGCATCATTTACAAATGTAACAAACTCTGGGCTATCTACTCTGTAAGTTACATCTCTACCTTTAGTTGGGTCAAACAATGTTACCTTATCTGATGCACCTGAGAATGAGAAAGTAGCTGAACCTGTTTCTTCACCATCTGGTCCGTATATTGCCATGTCTGCACTAGGAGCACCTGTATGTTTATGTAAGTTCATCTCCATCTGTAGTAGGTATCCAGGAGAGTTAAAGTATTGATCCATTTGTTTGTTTCTAATATTACTATATGGTAATATTATTTCCTTACTTACATTTTTATTATTCTTATCCTTACCAACTACTGTTAGTTGTAATGTAGGCTCACCAAATGCTGGAGTAGTATGGAATAATACATTTTTAACTTGAATCTCTTCACTACTCCATCCTAAATCTTTAACCATTTCAGCTACAGTTCCAATCCCTCTTTGCTGTTTACCGTCCCAATAGATATTAAATGTTTTATCTAGTGGCGTAGACTTAAAGAATTCTTTTACATACTTAGTGTTTTTTGTAACATCTTGAGGAGTCATGCCTGGCATGTTGTTAGATGCAAAGGTACCTTTAGTTAATGTAGAATTTTCCTCTAACCATCTATCTATCTCTTTCTTGTCTGCCTTTCCTGCATCTGTTAAAGCATTTAAAGATCTTAAAACCGCAAAAGAATCAGACTTATCTCCAAACATATTTTGTACAGCTAAAGCTCTTTTATATCTATTATGATCAGGATGGCTAGGATCTTGTAATATTCTAGGATCAATCTTAGTAGAAGTTCTAAAAGGATTAACTGTTTCAAAGAAAGATTCTTCTCCATATATGTCACCTATATCATCTCTGATATTAATAAGATCTATTAGAGTTAGGCTAGGATCGTTAAGAACTTGTCTAGCTCTATCTAATAATTCCTGACCTGTGTACTTTCCAAATTCTTGATTAAGTTTAGACTCATCAGTTATGCCAGTTGCTTCGTAAGCTCTCCTCAATCTCTCCTGTTGTATAACGACTTGTTTTTTAATAGTCATTACTTTATATCTCATTTCTTGGAATACAGCATTATCTTTTAACTCTTCAGGTACGTTATTAGATATAATATCCTGCTCAGTAAGTTTTCTACCATCAGTTAAAAATGGAGCAGCTAAAGAGTTAACATCTTGTACAGTTTTAGTTACTGTATTAAGGTTTAAATCAATATTAGCTCCAATCTCTGCAGACGTTCTACCACCTATATCATCAAGCTGATTAACTTCTGTAAGTTTAAGTACATTTGGAGTGCTATTTTCTAGTTCAAAATTATAATCAGCTGTCCATTTTGCTGAATATTCAACAGCGCTGTTCTGATCTACATTCTTAAACACAAACTTGTCATAAGATGTTTGTAGCTCTCTATTAATGTCTTGTTGTATTACAGAGTTTTTAAGATAAGTTCTACGCTGTGCAGTAAGATCTTCTCCACTGCCTGTATCATTTAATAATCTTTCTTGTTCTTTTATTATATTATCAAGTCTTTGTGCTTCTTTATCGTTACCAGAATCAATTGCCTCTTGTCTTTGTTCTATTAGACCTTTAGAGTCTGGATTGTCTTCATCACCATATAATGTAGTAGATATTCTAGATCGTATCTCTTCATCACTCAAGTGGAATGTTCTTAGTTCTCCTTTTTGTTGAAATGCTGCTGCAACATCAGGGTCTTGCATTATGTTGTTAAATACACTAGCAACTCTTTCGGGACTAATCTCTTCAACATCAATACCATTAGTAACATAGAAGTTACCATCTTTACTGATTACTTTACCTTCGTTACCATACTTTCTTACCGCAACATCTTTCATTTGCTCTGACATCATTGCTTGAATGTCAACATCGTCAACCACATTAAACCCAGAGAAGAAAGAACTTTGATCTATTGTACCATCTTCATTTTTTTGTAGTCCTGAGTATTCATGTCTAGATCTCTGCAAGGCAAGAGCTCTTGTTTCAGAGTCTATTCTCTTATCGTCATATAGCTTATTAAGATTCTCTCTATATGCATTGTATGCTTCATAGTTCTTTTTAATAGGCTGATATTGCTGATCAAAGACTCTAGCACTTTTAGCTACATCCATCATCATAGTTTCATAATCACCACGGCCCGCCCTGTCCATTAGTTGTTGTCTAGTACTTTGCTCTAACTGATTCTTAAGATCTTGGTCGCCTGCAAAATCTGCAGCTTGCATTTGATCTACAGCTCCTGCTAATGCATCATCAGCATTGAATGCTTGTTGAAACCTTTGTCTTTGTAGCGCATTTATCTGTACAGATCCTGGATCTCTATAAACACTTTGGTAGGGTTTTAAACTATATCTACTCATTATTTATCTTCTTTTTTATCGTCCTCTTTGGTAGCAGTTGGCTTCGCAAAACGCTTGTTAAATAGCTCAGCTATGTCAGCATTTGTATATGGTTGACCTGTTCTAGGATTAATTTGATTTCTTAAGAAGTTTCTTAATCTATCTCTTTCATAGATTCCCATATCACCAGTAGCTCTTGCTAGTCTCTCACTCGCTTGATAAGACATTGCATCACCTGCTAATCCTGCAATACCTTGCGCAAATGTATCAACTGCACCTAATCTTCTATTAGACTGTGCAATACGTTCAGCTTCTCTTGCTGCAGTATTAATTTGATTTACACGTAAAGCATTTTGTATATTCTGCGTTCTTGCTTGCATTTGCATTTGAGCTTCTCTATTTGCAATCTGAGTATTTATTCTAGACTCTTGTGCAGCAATCTTCATATCACCTTCTTGTTTACGTCTGTATGCAGACATCTTAGCAATGATACCAGCTGGTCCAATACCACTAGTTTCAATAAATCTATTTATCGCTCTATTGTCTGCTGCATTAGCTGCACGCTCTGCATTGAAGTTAACTCTATCTAGTGCAGGAGCTTTTATTCTACCAGGCGCACCCATTTGTTCTACCGGCTTGTCTTTCTTAAAGAAGGAATATGCTGCTGGTAATAACTGTGTTACCCCTGCAGCTATTGCTAAACCTGGTACATTTCTATTAAGTCTTTTAAGAGCTTTCTGTTCTTGCTCTGTTAATTCAACATTACTCTTTGCTTTATCTATTAAAGCTTGATCCTCTTCTGAAAGCTGCTCATTAATTTGATTTTGTAAATTTAATGCACTCTGCACACCTTGATTTGGATCTACGTTTATTTCTACTAAGTCATCAAAAGGATTAGGTACTACATTCTCTGAAAGTGTATATTTATTAGGATCTATACCAGGATAAAATAGCTCTTGTCCCTCTTCTTGTCCCTCTTTCTCTTTCTTTTCTTCTTTTTTAACTTTTTTCTCTTCTTCTTTACTAGCTGGAGGAACAGCACCGCTAGGCCCTAATAAATTTAGTTCCTCACTCATTTTATCTATACCGCTTATTGGGTTATATAAATTTATTCCCTGACTAAAGTCATCTATACCATCCATATTAAGATCTGACATTATAACATTTCCTAGTGGGTCTACACCCCCTAACTGATAGTAACCACCCGCACCTAACTTAACAACGTTAGGATTTCTACCTGCTTTCTTTTCTTGTAGCTTAGCTAGTGCATCAATATCTTTTTGACGTCCACCATTCTTTAGTATATCTTTATGTCTTTGTGCAAATGACTTACCTCCCATCTTTAAATGTTGTGAGAAGAAGTAATCTCCTACACCACCTTTCTTCATGGTTACTTTATCCATAGTCTCTCCACCCTCTACCTCTGTCATAGGATCTAGCATTATGCCTCCTTGCTCATGACTTCTACCTTTAAACTCTACAGCATCACTACCTGGTATAGGTTTCATTTTACCTCCTGGTAGTTTTACACCACCTCTTTGATATACTTTATTAAAATACTTATCCATACTTGTAGGATCTCCTGCAGCTCCTGTGCCGTATAGTGCTGGCATGTCACTAGCATCTTGCATAGGGTTAACTAAAGATACTGTTTTTAAAAGTGGTGCTGCTGAGGCCGCTCCAACTCTTAAAAGTTTAGAACCCATAAGTAAACCTTTTTTTGCAGCTTTTTTAAGACCCATCTTTTCTACAACATTGCTAACACCTGATACTATATTATCAACTGCGCTAGGTTTTATTTGTTTTATAATTCTTTGACTAGGAGGCATTGGTATGTTAGGTCTAGGCATATTTTGCAATACTCCAGGAGCCCCGCCTGTTTGATAATACCCACCATATCTAGCAACATCCTTACCAAAGTCAAATCCAGAATACTCTCTAGCTTTTAAACTTTCCATTTTCTGTCTTTGTAATACTTTTGCAATTTCCCCTCTTTTCTTTCTTTCGGCTTTTGCCATCTCTTTCCTAGCCTTACCTCTTTTTACAAGACCTCCAATTCCTGACACCCCTGCTCCTATAATACCACCAATCAACGCAGTAACAGGTGCAGCAGGTCCGCCAATCATACCTCCTATACCTGCCCCTGTTCCTAGACCTTGAAGTAATGAACCAGTTGTTTCTCCTACATTCATTGTTGTAGCATCATCATCGTCTGCTAATTTTTTAACACCCATACCTGCTAAGGATGCAACCAGAGCTGGATTTAACATTGATGCTGCAGTAGATGTGCCACCTGTAATAGAACCTGTTAAAAACTCTCCTGCTTTTGCAGCTCCAGTTCCAGCAGTTGCAGATCCTAAATTAGCTATAGATTGTTTTGCTCCGGCAGCTACCTTAGACAAACCAGTGCTTAGTTTACTGCCCCCAGATACACCCATTACCTCAAATCCCGCTGGTACTTCTGCTCCAGGTAGTATAGACAGTTCTGCTCCTGTTGCAGGATTTACAGCAAATTGCACACCCTTTGGTGCTGATGCTAGCCCCATTGATTCTGAAACTCCTTTACCATATAAGTCTGCACCTGTTTTAATTAGTGAAGGATCAGCAGTACTAGCTACCCCAACTGGCATAAAGTTACCAGCCTCATCTTTTATTTTTTCTCCTGTTTTAGGATCTACTTTAAACTTTTTACTTTTATCTGCTAAATCTAAAACTTGTTCACCTATACCTTGAACAGTTTGCATTCGTGCTTCTTGCTTAGCTATTTCTTGCTGAGCTTCATCTTGATATTTAGTAGATTCTTGTGCTGCTTTTAAATCTTCTTCTATAGCTTTTAGTTTAGCAGGATCTGCTTCCTGATATGTAATGGAAGATGTTTCCGGTACACCTGGTAATGTATTAGCGCCATACATAGGGGCTTGTTGTAATCCACCTGCTTGGTAGTAACCCATACGTCTCATGAATTCTTTATTACTACTTTTAGGGTAACCGCCTTCTTGCATAGTATCAGCTAGTTTACCAATCTTTTTAGATTGTGCTGCATGTAGCTTAGATGCCTTAGCTAACTGCTTAGATACTTTACTAAGAGTTTTTGACTTTCCACCTTTTAACATTCTCTTAGGCTTCTTGCCAGCTTTCTTCATTGATATTGCTATTGCTGCTTGTTGCGCTCTTGATTTTGCCATAATTATCTATAGAATTTTTTTGCAGCCACGTTGGTGGAATACAAATTTATTAATTTTTTTGTAACATTGTCGTATTTTAAGCGAATTCCTATCCACTTATCTCTGAACTTTCTTTGTTTGTGCCATGATTTACCTGCATCTATAAAATTATTGTTTATAGTTTCAGTCATTCCATCAATATTAAACATTGGATTTGCATTTACTTGACCATCTGTAACTTCTACACCTGTTGTTATAGTACCTGCAACGTTAGCACCAGGTACACCAAAGTTACTGCCAGTGAAAGCTCCTGTGTAAATAGTATCATTACTAGTAGTTAATTTAGCTAAGTCTCTAAATTTATTTATCTTCCACTCATTACCTACCTGTCTAGTGTTTATCATATACTCTATGGGTTGTTCATCAGATATTTGATGTGTAGTGTATACGTAGAAACTATTGAAGCCATGGTCATTTGCAAGAACATTATGAGAATCTTCTACATCTACCATATAATCAAAGCTGTAAAATATTTTATCAGAATCTTTACCTGAGTTATATATAAACTCAAACTCTGTTAAATAATTTTCAGTATAAAATCTACCTCTATTAATTTCAGAACTATGAACCCAAACATTTCCATAACCTGGTGTAAATGATATAAGAGATTCACCGTGTCTACTGTATATATACGGTATGTAATCATGGAATGAAACCCATACATTAAGTTCTACATCATACGAAATAGTCCAACCTGTTGATTCAAAATATTCAGTATCACTGTAATCAATAGGAGTTACTTCAAGCGTAGAGGCTCCAGTATCGCCTACCTCTCCTATACTAAACACTTCATTTACTATTTCAAATTGATTAGTGGTACTATTAAATTGTGCAATAGGGTACACAAGTTGTGATAACTGAGCAGCAAGTAAAAGTTCTAATAAATCCTCTGTTGGTTTTAAATCTCTCTTAGTTAAAAGTATCCTGTCATATCTTTCATCATACTCTGAGTGAAATCCTATACCAAGTATTGGATTATCAATGTCTGATGGCACACCATATTTTTCTAATGTAAAAGGTATGTTGTCTTGGAACCAGCTTTCCATACCCTGCTTGCCTATGTCATACAACTGATCTTTAAATAAAAATACTCTACGGTTTCTATAATCTAAAGTGAAGTATCCATGTTTAGTTACCATAGAAACCCATTGAGATTGTGTGCCCCCATATCCATATTTAGTTTGTATAATCTCATCTGGGTCTTGTGCAAATATGTCTCCACTACCTACAAAAGATTCTGTGCCATCTGACATTTGCAGGGATTGTTTACCTTTAGTTCTAAATAAACTATCTTCTGTATGCAAGTATAGTAGATTGTTTAATGATAAAAGTTTCCATAAATCTCCTCTGTTACGCGGCAGGTCTTTAAATTGTAATGCTAAGAATACTCTATAGTTATCTATAAGACTTGTATTGTCTGCCTTTGCAGATCTTTGCACCCTTGTTTTAAATATCTCTGGATCGGCCTCTCTAATAGGATAAGGCATTGGAGGTTTAATATCTGCTACTCCCAATGTATATGGATGAGAGTATAGCATAGCATCTTCTTTTGTTAAATCAACATCTGCTTTAAGATCTAACATTCTTTTAGCAGGGCTACCTGGGAAATAAGCACTTTCTTTATCTTTGTCATGTCTAAAGTTAATGTTATCAGTTGACTCACATATTGTATAAATAAGAGTTTTATGATCCCATGGGGCACTAAGGTTATGCTCTGGTCTATGAGATATTCTATATCCATGTCTACATAAATATGTATCACCTCCCCACACTTCACCAGTCTCTCCAAAAACAGTAAATTCTGTAGCGTTCCCGTTTGCGTCTTCAACATAAGCACCAGGTTCTGTCCCATCGTCGTTTAAAATAAAATTTTGTAAATCTTCTCCTAATACTTCATAACCTGTCCATATTAACTCTTGTGTATCAAAAGATAAATACATATCAGTTTTAAAAGCATGTAGATTATGAATTTGCAATTGAACTGGAGAAGGCGGATTTTCATAATAAAATTGTTGGTCAGGATTATTAGGATCTCCTAGTACAGGATCTTCAGGATTAATATGCCAAGGAGCGCCTGTACCTGCATCAGACCACCCTCCTTGATTAGGTTGCCTATTTGCTAAGTACCCTAACATTATACTAGATTCTCCCCCTAAATTATAGATACGTTGACCAAACCCTAAAGACCTTCCATCAAATATAGAATTACCTCGTAAATATGTTTTACATTTTTCTCTTATAGGGTAGTGTCTAAAGTTTGGTGCTATACTCTGTTGTTGATAATTAGTTCCTATATGAAAACTCTTGAAACTAGAATTTAATATACATTTAGGCCCGTCCCCTGCAGTATAAGGAGTGTTACCTTGAAGATTTTCACCAAGGTTGTAATGAACATCTTCATAAGAGTGAAAAGGCCCTCCAAAAGATAACATGTCAACAGTATACTCGTGACTTGTATGTGTTCCAGGCACTAAACTATTTTTTCTACTTAATAGATAAAAATCATGAAAAGTTGCAGAATTAATTGCCCCATTGTACAAAGCACCTGATGCTAGTATAAAATCTTCTGAGGCATTAAGAGTTTGTACACCATCATCTATGGTCCCTAATGTATCTATAGCCGCGTCACCAGCACAGTCAGATAGATCTATATCAAATTGCGAAATATTTTTTTTCAAAAGGTCTTGTCCAAGTATTCTTCTATTACTATGTTTTCTTTCAGCATAGTATATTCTAAACCCTTGCACTTTGTCTGCAATATCTACTGGTATTTTAATATCTTTAAACCTTACCCCTAAAGGTCTTACTTCATGTGCTATCTGTCCTGCTAGGTTAGTATCAGTAACCTGAGCTTGCCATATAAAAATTCCGTATGTAACTTGGCTTGGCCATGTGCCTAAATCACCTTGACCTGGTAAATTACCACTTCCAAAGAAATCAACACTATTGTCTTGATCTATTTCTACTTGACTATCATCACCATCTCCAATTCCTCCAGCCATGTTAACCCCTGTTACCGTTGACCAAGCACACCCTGATGTTGCAGTTAACGCTACTCCAACCTTATTCCAAACAAACCACCCTTCTTGCCCCATTAAAGCCGATGAAGGTTCCTGATATATCCATGTTTCAGCATCGCCCCAGTTATCAGTTATAGTATCCATAGCATTACCAAATCCAGGAGCGCCGGCTGTACCATTATTCAAGAGGCTATCAACGGGTGTATTACTTGTAACACCAATTAGTCCCAAGTTATCATCTGTATTATTCCCTCCGTTTGTATTTTCTGCAGCACCCGTATCCTGAAAGTTAGGATCACCAACTGCAAAATAATAAGTTTGTGTAAATGATCCATCTGTACCAGTAAACGTTGTAAGATTGTTAGTTATACTAGATTTATATGGGTTAGAGTTACTAGGCATATGATGATGTCTAACATTTGTACCTCTTAAATCTTCCGCAACCACTTCTGTTACCCCATCAAATACTTTGTAGTCATCTGTGTTGGGATAAAATTCATTTTGGTTTTGCCAAAAATTCATACCATTAGAATTAGGTAAACCAGAGTAATCATAAAAATGAAATAACTGTCCTTGTGTCTGAGTCATTTCAACCAGACCTGGATCAAAACTAAACTGACTAAGAAAGTCTGTTTCTTCGTGATTAATATCATCCCAGTCAAGGCTGTTTGATGGGGTAGTACCTATTCCAGTAACACCTGAACCGTCTGTATCACCTATTGCTGTTCTACCTGGTATATGATATGCATAGGACATAGTACCATCATTAAGAACAAATGCTATATAAAATGCATATACTTCATCTCTCGTGTAGCCTTTACGCTGGGTTCTTGAAGCAAAAGGACTTGTACCTCCTACGTCAGATAATGATAAATTATTTACGTCTCTATATCCTTGAGTTTTAGTAATATTAGCAGGAGGAGTTGTATTTAAATACCCATACATCATATTGTCTTGAGTCAACTCGTACGCATCAAATGGGTTAAATGTATCTACAATACTTACTGATTTAATAAAGTTTGCATGTTTTTGATACCCAATATCTTTAGTCCCAGTTAAATTGCCCACATATAAAACACCATCTAATTGTGCTAAAGTTTTAGCTGTATCATATGCAACTGTATCTATTATAACTTCTTCTACTGATTTTGACTCATACCCTTCTAAACCAGAGAATGTAATTTTTTTACTACCTCCTGTTGTTATATCAACATCGTTTAATTTAAAAGCAAATTCTGCAGGAGCTCCATCTTTATCTACAGATCTAAATACTACTACAGGTCTAAGAAACTCATAGTCTTTATTTAAATTTGTAACTCTCCAAGCAATAGATTTACCTGTTTGACTATCAGGTAAACAACCATCATACCTTTCTATAGGACGAACTCCTTCATCATCTTCAACAATAGGAACTCCTAATGAATATGATACAAAATTAGTTTGTGTAAAGTCTTGATCTACATATGCTAAAAATAAATAGTATGTTCCAGATTTAAGTGCACCTCCATTAGATATTGTATTAAAACTTATACGTGGAACTGGCCCTGAATGTGGAAATAAATTCATCCTATCTATATAGTTTTTGTTATTAGAAGACCCAGGAGAAACCCCATATAGTTCATTAGATAAAGAAGTTTGCTGTCTAGTAACATTTAAACTTCTTGGAGGATTAAAGTTATCAGTAAAATATATTATTAAATTACCATTAGGATCAATTTTATATGTTCCTTCTATTGGATAATTTTTACTAAATTTTAAATCTACATCATTTTCTAAACCCGTAATTGAAGAAGTAGCAGTTTGTCCAGCCGTTGTACTAAAAATAGTAATCATACTTGCATCTTCAGGACCTATAGTGCTATATAAATGTATTGAAGAATCGCCATCTTCATTAACTACAAATAGTATAACCTGATCTTCTGTAGTTTCTATAGTTCCAATAACCGTCTGATCAATAGATAAAGATTTATAAAATCTAGTACCAGGCTCATTTGATATTGCACCAGCAGTTTCATTTATTAGAATGTTCTTAGCATATCTATACGATCCTTCTGGTTGGTCTACAGGAGCAGCATCTTTATTTAATCCTTTTATATATTTAGCCATTAGTAATCTCTATTTAACTCTTCTCTATGATTTAAGTATTCAAAGAAACAAGCATGTGCATTGATGTCTGGTATAAGTCTAACCCACTGATTCATGTAAGATTCGTATCTTTCAATGTCAGGATAGTTAGCAGCGTTTCTAGCTTGCGTACAATAGTACTTCCATTTTGAATCTGCAAAGTTATAGTCTATCCTATTATTAGGTTTATCATAACCACCCAATAACATTTGTTTGTATATATACCAAAACATAGCTTCTTTATAACTTATATCGTCTGGTATCATTGGAAAGCATTCATCATCAATAGGAAAAGCTGTATAGCTTATACATACTTTACCGCTAGCAAAAGATGTTTTTATGTAATCACAATCTATTATATAGCTTTCGTTATTTGTAGCATGTTCGTTAATACAATCATCGCAATGCATAGAGCTATGGAAAGTGCTAGCTCCATAACGTAATGGTTCTAAGCCAGCACCTCCACCTTTAGCATTAAAATATATCCCCTCTAAAACGGTTATCCTACTAATTAGCTCTCTAAGCTCTGCTACATTTGCTTTGTATTGTGTATCATATGTGTTTAAATCTGCATTAGTAATGTTAGCTCCATTGTTAGCTACATCATTTTCTAAAGTCTCATTATATTGTGCTATGTCAGCTCTAAGTTTTCTAACTTGCTCTGTAAGAACATCAAGCTCATCACTTGAAGAAGTACCAACAGTTCCATTAACTGCTACTTGATTTATAAAATATAAGTCTCCAGGTAAACATGCTTTATGATCTTCTATTGTAAGCACGCATTGTTTTTGACACAGTTGTGAAGCTGCCCCAATGTGCTCTAAAGCTTCTCCTATCCATTCTACTGCATCATCTACCCAGTCTGCATGATTAGGTCTTAGATCACGCATAACCTTACGGATAATCATTTTACTTGATATGTTCTTATATACTGCCATATTTATCTCCAGTTACTACAGCTACCACAATTCCATGCGCGTAGCGATTTATTAATTCTTGAGTTAGGATCTCTTTGTCCTTTAGCTCCTGTACGTTTAGCCTTCATCCCACACATTCTACTGCAGAAACTAGAACGTCTTTTGTTACCTTTCTTTTTACTAGGAGCTTTTAAGTTACCCCCTGTTGCTCTATTATAAGATCGTCTACCTGCAGCGTTTAGTCCACCGCTAGGATTCTTGCCTGCTTTTCTTTGCCATGCTGGTGTTGCCATATTTATATTCTTGCTGGTCCAGGTAGTATAAATCCACCACCCTTCGCACGTTTAACTTTCTTTTTTCTTTTGTACCTACTAACTCTTCCTTTAGTATTCTTTTCTCTCTGAGCTCTAGCCTTCTCTGATGCAGATAGTTCAGACCACGTAGATGGTGTATCCTTAGATATACGTCTAGTAGGTCTAAATGTGTTCTCACCTCCACTGTAGTCTTTCTTACCACTAGGTGTTCTCCATTTTTCTTTAAACCAACGCTTTAGTCTAGCGCCTGCAGCAGTCTTTCTTACAGCCATTACTTCTTCTTTAATTTGCGACCACTGCCATATATGTCTGACATCAGACTGGTAGCTAGTCCACCTTTTTCTTTTTTACTTTTATTTCCCCAGTTAGCAGCTCCAACCTTACGACACTTAGCCATCGCACCACTTCTGTATGCAGATGTCTTAGGACCGTATCGAGCTACAACTTTATGATAACACGCGTCTTTTGGCATCTCTAATTCTTTTTAAATTTTAAATAATCTAGTTCATCTAACTCCTTCAGTTTACCTTTGTTACCCTTCACTCCTCGTGTAGCATCAAATCTGTAAACTGTTTTGTTCTTTACTTTGCACTTACCTTTACGCCAGTAGTATTTAAGATACTCACTGTCTGTATAGTATATGTGCCATTTGACACCGTCTCCAGTGTCCTTGTTGTAAAGCTCACTACCATTTTCTAATAGCTCAGCTTTATACTTGTTTGATTCGCCCCAGTCTATACCAGGGTTTCTAGGATCTCTCTCCATTCTTACGACGGAAAGAGTTGATAGGTTATACCCCATGTTAAACTCTTTACCGTCTAGAATGTAATCTATAATCATCATGTTAAACTCACTGCATATATCCACAAAAGTTTGCTTTGATATATTGCTGTCAGTCTCTACATAATCATTGTATATATGAGAGATGGTGTGTTGCACTAGTCTCTATCTAAGTCAAATACACCTGGCTCGATGAATCCACCCATTTGGTACATCATCTTTTTACCGCCCATTCCCATCTTTTTCTTTCCACCCATCATTTTCTTCTCTCCACCTTTCTTCATCATCGTTTTAGCCATAGCTGGGCCTTTCTTGCTTATCTTTTTGATAGCTTTGACAATTTTTCTTTTCCTTTTCTTTTTCGCTCTTTCTTCCTGTCGCATCTCTTTTTTAACGTTCTTCTTCTCATCTTCAGTCAATGGTCTCGCAGTCTTAGGACTACCACCCATCTGCATCTTACCTTTACCGTCAGCTGCAAAGAAAGGAACCTTCTTACCATCTTTCATGACCATCTTCAGCTTACCGCCGTCCTTCATCATCTTCTTTTTACCACCGTACATCATCATCTTTTTCTTAGATCCTCCGTACATCATTTTTTTCTTATTCATTTTCAAAAATATTTATAATTATAATTATCGTTTTGGTGCAGGTCTACCCTGACCTTGATCCTGTAATGTATCATTAGTAGTATCATTTACTGATGACGATAACATCATAAGCTCTCCACTCATAATACCTTGTGTTATTGTTTGTAACATATCCATTGGTATAGGAAAGTCTGAATCACTATCATAGCAATCAGATCCATCACAATCAAATAGAGCAACATCTTCTGGATCTTCAAATATTCCTCTCACATTTATAAATTTCAAACCATCTGCATTGTATACATACAAATAATCTTCAATCATATAAGCTTTCATTTTATTTTTAGTGTACTTATCAAAAGGTAACCATTGAACTGTATGTGATTCTACTATAGGTATATTAGCTTTACCATCAATAGCTCCTACATAAGTAACTGCATCCTTAAAATTAAATCTAACTGTTTTTGGTATCTTCTTAACTGTTCTATATACAGCACACTCTGTTGGTAAATTGCAACATTTAGATGCATCTACCTTTATTAATTCTAAACATCCTAAATCTTGTTCTAGGTGTCTAGTAATCATACCGTTTCTAGCAAAGTCCCTACGTATGAGCATAGCTCTGTAGTACTTTACATTAAATTTAATTTGACTAGTAGATATATGATCATTATTGCTAGATCTACCTCCTCTAACTAAATTTAAAATATTGTATGAAATTTCATTTAATGTCATTTGTTATATGTTAGTTTGTAAATATCCTTCATATCCACGCGCTTTACTCCATATATGTGCTTGTCCTGTTCTTTTGGCTTCGTATCCCATCATCTTATGCCAAGCATCGTTAGCACAGATAGATGGTATAAATCTTACTTTTATTCCTCTAAACTCATCAACTCTTTCTTTATGTTTATGTCCACAGTGTACCTCTCTAAACGTAGCTTGTGCAAATAGCATAGGCTGTTCAGTTGCCATTATTAGTGGCATATCAGCTGTCTTTTCTTTATCTCCGTGTGTAAACATAATTAAGTTAACTCCGTATTTATAATATTTTCTAGAGTCAAAGTTGTTATCAACACTAACTCTTTCATCGTTTTTAAAGAATGCTCTTAGGTATTCACCTGCATAAAACATTCTTTCATAGTCGTGGTTACCTTGTACAACAACCACATCTACTGGTGCAGTATCGGCTAAGTAGTTTATTGCTCTTACCATTAAGTTACAATATCCTACAAATGTTTCTTGCCACTCTGCTGAATCCTGCTGAGGTGTACCTTTTGTGGTAGCACGGGAATATCCCTCAGAGTTCATACCATCATTACCTATTGGTAATAAGATTTTTTCTATATCTAAGCCTTCTGCTTTAGCTAGTAAATCTTTTACAGTATTCATATACTCTTCCTCAGCTTCGTCAAGTGTCTGTCCAGTGTATTTACCATAGTGTATATCTGGTAAAGAGATCTCATATACTACTGGGTCTTTGACAGCGTTGTAGTCCTTTTCAACCTTTGGGCTGTAAGACTCTAGAAGTGCAAGTATTTCTTCCTTTGCTTTCTTCATTAGATCGTCTTCTCCTTTTACTACAACAGAGAATCTATGATCCCCTTGCATGTTTTGCCAAAACTTAACAGACTTGACATCTGTTTCTTCTATTTCATTTTCTTTTAAGAACTTTTTGAACTCACTTATTTCTGACGCATTTACATTGTCTAGATCAAAGTTAGATCCTTTTGCTTCAAGCCTAGCTTCTTTCAAAGCATGTCTGCATGTTTCAACACTGCAGTTTAGTCTCTCAGACAATCGTTCGGCACCTTCATTCAGGTAACCAGGCTTCTCTTTTAGAAAAGCCTTAATTTCACTTTTAGTCATTATATTGGTCTATTGGTTATTTTTTTTCTGTATCATTTTTTTTGGAACTACCACCAAAAAAGAAATCAACAATTGTGTTAACTTTTGCACTCATTGCCCCAAAGATAGTGGAAATAAAACTAATTTCAAACTCTCCTAAGTTAATGTCTCCCAGCACAAAGTGATTAAACATCACAAAACTAATGCCAAAGTATGCAACTGTGAACAAAGTTGCTAACACTTTTTGGATGATAGCATCGTCCTTATACATGTCTCTTGCAGACTTGCGATCTTCTACTTCTTTAGCAAAAGCTTCGCGCTCTGCTTCTAACATTATCTTTTGTAATTCTATTTTAGCCTGATCTCTTTCTTTATCAGTTGTAATTACTTTGTCCAATATTCCTTCGGCGTTGTCTAGAACTTTACCAAACAGTCCGCCCATTACTTTTTGTATCATATTAATATCCTGTTGTTATTCCTTGCTGTGATGTACTTAGATTTCTTTCATGTAAATTTCTACCTCCTTCATAATCCAGTAAAACATCTACGTTTTGTGTTGCTTTAATTACAAAATTATACATGTTACCGTGTGTACATGGATGATCTGTAAATAATGATAATGTAGATCCTACAGGTATAGTAACACTTTTTATGTGATAGTATATTTTTTGATCAGCTTTAGTTGCATAATCATCAGCATCAATATTATAATTACTATCATCGTTACGCCCATGCAGTTTCACAGTCTTATCTATATTATAAGTTTCTAAGTATACATCTACAACTGCGTCAGTAGAATCTACGTTAGCTATTTGACATTTATGTATGGTAACATTATTATCACCATAAATATCACTTCTCCTAATAAGAATCTGTTCAACAGTTGTCGTTATATTTCTATATATATATTTCATTCTATTTTAAGATGGTATTAAAGTTTTAATAACCACAGTCATTGATATTTGAATAGTATCACCTGTACTACCATCTCCTCTTATAGCTGGATAAATCATATCACCAGCGCTTAATGTAAAATCTCTACTTAAATCTTCTACCTTAGCAGCAACATTATTAAAAGTTCCGCCATCTTTGTCAGCTGCAGCGTAAGCTCTTAATGTTGCGTTTATAGAATTTGTAGTGCCCCAATCAGGAACACCCACGAACAAACCAGCTGCAAACTGTCTATCACCGTTAGCATTTCTACCAGCTCCGTATATTCCTACTAACTTACCAGCGTAAGGTACCCTAACACCGGCATGTTGATATTGCTTTGCTACAGATATAGTAGTACTACCAACTGTTGTCGCGTTTTGATTAGAGTCGATAGTCCAAGTATGATTTGATATACCGTTACCACCAGGAAACTCCCAATCGCCATTAGCTTGAACCGTAGAGTTACCTAAGAAAGATATGTATTGATAATGGTATCTAGCATCAACGTGAGACTTTAAACCTGCCGGCGTTACTGCTCTAGCCGTATCAGTTCCTGTATCAGCTTCTCCAGTTGTTGCTAACTCAACAATCCCTTTATTAGACGTACTAGCGTCTTCTCCAGCTATAGTAATAGTTCCAACACCTCCAGAAGTATCTATACCTTCACCGCCAGCTATAGTAAAGTTGGCATCGCCCGACGTCACTTGCGTCGCGTTTAAATCATCTGCCAAAAGCTGAACGGATGTTATATCGCCAGCTGGAACATTGGCTTTTACTATTTTATTATTAGCATCAAGACCAAGCATACCACCACTAGAAATAGTACCCGCGCTTACATCTTCTAAGTAAACATCGCTTCTAAATCTAGCAATTAAATCTTGTATGTATTGACCTATAAACTTCATTAATCAAAATCAATATATTCTATTGTTACTTCTTCTCCATTAGCTATTGCCTTTGCAATAGACGGATAAATCCTTTTATAAGCGTTAACGCTTTTACCAACAAACCCGTCAGGTAGTAGTTGGTTATTTTCCTGTGCATCGCCAACGATAAGACACCCAGCAGTGTGCTCGTCAGTGTTTCCAGTATGAATAAGAATATACTCAAAGTTAGGAACATCAGTGACATGCAACATACCACGGTGTATACCAGGATATTTTTTAGTATATCTTTCATGAAATCCACCTTCTTTTCTTAATTCTATTTTATATGTGCCTGCAGGTACTCTAGTTTCACCTCTAACTTTTAAAGCTCTACGCTCGTCTTCAAGTGTGTAACAGAGAAATTTATTACCCATATCACCCTCTTCAAATAATAAACCTGAAGTTGAGTCTGCTTCTGAGCTAAATCTTAATACTTTTAGTTTCATTGTACAATTATTATTGTTGTAAAGTTTACCTTATCTTTAGTAACCTTTAAATAGTTTATACCTTTTTCTAATTTTATTCTTCTTACATTTTTATAGAAAACATGATCCGTACCTAAGTTGTCTATTACTAATACATCTACCTCTTCTTTAAAGTTTATGTAATCTTTTGTTGGATTAGGATATGGTATAAGCGCTGATCTTTCATACATTGCAATGTCTGTCGGTCCTGACCAGCCATCTTCACAATATGCGTATAATGCGTCACATGTGCCATCCCATGTATCATCACAGCAATAAGGATCTACCTGTATTACCCACTCAAAACAAGCGTTAGGAATATAATATACATCACCAGAGTTACACCCAGCACTATAATAACACGAACTGTCTGCCACGTTAGCAAGCGGATTGTAATTAATAGCGGTCGCATCAGTGCAGCCAGACAAAGGATAAATACAGCTACCATTATCAGT
>CEOA01016496.1_pt1 | contig 54739 bp, 41 predicted proteins | sample 530251 | NCBI WGS metagenome assembly CEOA01 (sample SAMEA2619838, study PRJEB7988) | marine metagenome | biome: marine biome (ENVO:00000447); feature: surface water layer (ENVO:00002042); material: "saline water (ENVO:00002010), including plankton (ENVO:xxxxxxxx)" | depth 5 m
AGTAATGAACGAGATTAACTTTAATGAAATTGATTTAAGCAAATTTGAAGAAGTTTCGCAGCAGACAGTGGAAAAAGAAAATGAATTAAAAACTTTTTTAATTGAATATGTTGGAAAAAAAGAAAAACCAGATAACGATGAAGTGACTGTGGAAATGATTGTTAATACTATGGCGCAGGAGTTCCCTGAGTTTGTTTTGACTGTAGCAGAAGAAAACTGGATTCGAGGATATCAGCAAGCAATGGTGGATGTGGAGGTTGGTGAAAGACTTGTTGAAGAGGAACTAAACAAAACAAAAGAAGATGAGCAGCCTTAAAGAATATATCAATAAGTCCTCTAGTAAAACTAGAAACAATTCTAAAGAACATTTTTTGTTTAATTCAATTCCTATCTACATTAGCCCTGAATTGTTTTTCTTAGACGGGCACAGTAATATTAGACAAGTAATCGATATTGTACAAAAAAGTGTGCCTCCTTACCTAGCCTCTGGCGTAGATGTGATCTATGTCGGAGATTTTAAGGAATTTCACGAAAAAAGATTTAATGCTGCTTATGAAGATGGTGCAATTTATGTAATTAATGTACAAGATAACGCCAAAGATATGGCTGATGATATTGTGCACGAAATTGCTCACGCAGTAGAAGAAAAGTACGCAAATCATATATATGGAGATGGCAGGCTTCAAAATGAATTTCTAGGTAAAAGAGAGAGACTATATCAAATCCTCAAAGCAAATGGTGAGGAGTGTACAGAGTTGAAAAATAATTTTCACGAATTAGATTATGATGCCAAACTAGATGACTTCTTTAGTAATCAAATAGGCTACAAAAAATTAGCAAATTATATCAATGGCTTGTTTTACTCCCCGTATGCAGCCACTTCTGTAAGAGAATACTTCGCCCGAGGATTTGAGGCATATTTTTTATTTAAAGATCACAATTACCTTGCAAAAATTTGTCCCGTATTGTATAATAAGCTTGAAACTTTAGCAAATACGGAGTAATAATGACGCACATTAGCTTCTCAGAGGCAAAAAACTGGAACTTTTGCCCCTTTTATCACAAATTAATGAACTTAGATAAGGTAAAAGGCTTCCAAGGTAATGCTTTTACGGCCTTTGGTAATGCGATGCATGACTCTTGTGAAAAGATGCTTACCGAGGGTTTGAAAGACAAAAAGTCCTTTTTTCAACTAAAATTCAAGGAAATCCTTGATAATTTGCCCGAAAACGTCGAAAAAACGGGCGATTTAGTAGAAAAAATGAAAGATCAAGGTCCTCCTATCCTTGACGAAGTGCTTCCTGCATTACAAGACCACTTTGGAGACTATGAAGTTGTCGAAGCAGAGGAAGATTTGATGGAAATGATTGAATTCTTCCAGCCAAAAGAGATTGAAAAGTTTAAAGGGTTTATTGACTTGATCATTAAGACCCCTGACGGCAAGTATCATGTGATTGATTGGAAAACTTGTTCTTGGGGGTGGGATGCTAGGAAGCGTTCTGACCCTATGATGACCTACCAGCTTACTTTTTACAAGCATTTCTGGGCAAAGAAACACAATGTTGACCCAAAAATGGTAGAAACTCATTTTGCACTACTTAAAAGAACAGCCAAGAAAGACAGGGTTGAGATCTTCCGTGTAACAAGCGGTCCAAAAAAGACTGAAAATGCTCTTAACTTTTTGAAAAAGGCTGTTTATAATATTGAAAATAAGAATTTTATTAAAAACAGACTTGCTTGTAGTAAGTGTGAATTTCACAGAACGGAACACTGCCCATGACAGAAAAAAAAATTAAGGTACTTACCATTAGTGACCACCCTCTCTCCCCTTCGGGTGTCGGAACTCAAACAAAATATGTATGCGAAGCTCTATTGAAAACAGGAAAGTTTCAAATATTTTCTTTAGCGGGTGCAATTAAACATCACAATTACGAAATTTCTAAAATAGACCCATATGGCGAAGACTGGCTAATCCAGCCAGTAGATAGTTATGGTAGCCAAGAAATAATTAGATCTCTAATCAGAACTCAAAAACCAGACATTTTATGGTTTATGACCGATCCAAGATTTTACGAGTGGTTGTGGTCAATGGAAAATGAGATTAGACCGCTAGTGCCAATGGTATACTATCATGTTTGGGACAATCATCCTGCTCCAAAATATAATAAAAAGTTTTATGATTCAAATGATTGCATCGCTTGTATCTCAAAAGTAACGCATGATATTGTACAGCAGACTACAAGTGATGTTGAGGCACTTTATATGCCACATGCAGTTGATTCTAGTATATTTAAGCCACTAGATAGTGATGAGAAAAGAAAAGAATTACGTGAAAAATATTTTAAATCTGACGATAAATTTGTGATTATGTGGAATAATCGTAATGCAAAAAGAAAACAGAGTGGAACTCTTATTCATTGGTATTCTAAATTCTTAGATAAGCTCGGCGAAGAGAAAGCAAAGAAGTGTGTCTTGCTTATGCACACAGATCCTGCGGATCCTTATGGGCAAGATCTTAATATGATCTTGCGCGATTTTGGGTTAGATAAAGGTCAAGTTCTCTTATCTAGGGAAAAAGTGCCACCACATAACTTGGCAGCAATGTACAATATTTCGGATGTAGTTGTAAATATTTCTGATGCCGAAGGGTTTGGTCTTGGGACACTTGAGGCTCTTTCATGTGGTACGCCAATTATTGTTACCATGACTGGGGGACTACAAGAGCAGGTAACAGATGGCAAAGAGTGGTTTGGCGTAGGTATAGAGCCTAGCTCTAAATCACTCATCGGGTCGCAACAAGTACCATACATTTATGAAGATAGAATTTCAGAAGAAGATTTTGTTGATGCTCTTCTTAAAGTACATAACATGACAAGAGAAGAGAGACAAGAGATTGGCAAAAAAGGAAGGCTTCATGTTGAAAATAATTATGGTTTTGAAAACTTTGAGAAAACTTGGGTTGACTTAATGTTAGGAGTCCACGAGAAGCATGGATCTTGGGATACTAGAAAAAATTACAAACCTTGGAGTGTTACGGAGATACAATGAGAAAAAGAATTTTATTAAAAGGACCAGTGCTAAGTAGGTCTGGGTATGGAGAGCAAGCTCGCTTTGCTCTTAGGTCTTTAAGAGAGCACGAAGAAAGGTTTGATATATTTGTAATTCCAACTAACTGGGGTAAATTAAGTTGGACTTGGGAAGACACTGAAGAAAGAAGGTGGATCGACTCTATCATAGAAAAAACAATTATCCGTGAGTCTCAACTACAAAATATTCCCGGACCACAAAAGTATGACATGTCTTTGCAAGTGACAATCCCAAATGAGTGGGATAGGGAATTAGCTGCATATAATGTAGGCTATACCGCTGGTATCGAAACAAATATCGCTTCTCCTGTATGGATCCAAAAATGTATAGAGATGGATAAAATTATTGTTGTCTCTAACCATGCAAAAGATGTATTTTACGATACTGCTTATGAAATTAAAAATCAACAAGGAGAAGTTGTAGAACATTTAAAGTTGGACAAAGAAAATCCAAGCCACCCAGAGGTCATAACTGTAAATTATCCAGTTAAAGAAACAAATTCGGTGAAATTTGATTACAAATTTAAAACTAAATTTAATTTTTTAACCGTTGCCCAGTGGAGCCCCAGAAAGAACCTTGAATCGACTATTGGATGGTTTGTAGAGGAGTTCAAAGACAATGAAGATGTCGGTCTTATTGTTAAGGCGTCGATATCGAATACATCCAATATTGATAAAACTTTTTCCATTGAAAGATTACAAAACCTTTTAAGTTCTGAAAGGTTGCAGGGAATGAAGTGCAAAGTATATCTTGTTCATGGAGATATGACAGAAGAAGAAATGAATGGTCTCTATCAACATTCGAGCATTAAAGGGTTTATAAATCTCGCTCACGGAGAAGGTTTTGGATTGCCAATATTTGAAGCTGCATATCACAAAATTCCTGTTATTGCTATGGGATGGAGCGGTCAAGTAGATTTTCTTTATGCACCAGAAAAAACAAAAAAGGGTAAAAAATCTAATAAAAAAATGATTCCTTATTTTGCAAAAGTGAACCATCAATTGGGAAAGGTTCAACCTCAAGCGGTTTGGAAAGGTGTCATCGAAGAAAATTGTTTATGGGCTTATCCTGTTGAAAAAAGTTATAAAACTGCCATCAGAGATGTATACGAAAATCCTAGTGTGTATAAAAAAACAGCAAAAGAACTGGATAAATATATTAGGGCAAAGTTTACAAATGAAAATCAATATAAACAATTTGCGGATGCTGTATATGAATCTGAAAAAGAGAAAGAGGATTTAGATAAATGGATCCAGTCTTTAGAGGAACAGGTGTTTGAGTAATGTATTACGATGTTGTGGTTTTGAGCGGTGGATTCGATCCTATGCATGTTGGTCACCTTCGAATGATTCAAGAATCAGCAAAGATGGCAGAAATAGTTATAGTCGGAGTTAATTCTGATGAATGGCTAATGAGAAAGAAAGGGTATATCTTCATGCCCCACTCAGAAAGAGTAGAGATGGTCCAAGGCACCCGAGGCGTTTCTAAGGCTATGGCTTTTGATGATGATGACAACTCTGCTTGTGATTTGCTTCGTCAAGTTCGTGCATTGTGGCCCAACTTCAAAGTAGCTTTTGCCAACGGAGGAGATAGAACATCTGACAATATCCCCGAAATTCCAGTCGCAGAAGAACTTGGCGTCCATCTCATTTGGGGTGTTGGCGGCGGAAAAGTTCAAAGTTCTAGCGACCTAGTAGATGGTCTAGTTGGGACAAATGTCCGAATGTATAAGGAAAAGTAAATGAAAATCGCTTTTTTAGCCGACTTCTTTGTTGAGGATGGAATCAGTGGGGGGGGAGAACTAAATAACGAAGAGTTAATTAAGTTATTAATAAATAAGGGTAATGATGTAAAAAAATACCATACCCGTGGATTAACCATTCAAAACCTACCTGACAAAGAAGCAAAAATAATTATTGCTAATTTTGTTGCCCTAACGGAAGAAGTAAAAGATTATATCAAAGAAAACTATTCTTACATAATCTATGAGCACGACCACAAGTATCTCAGAACAAGAGATCCGTCTCCATTTGAAGATTACTTGGCACCAGAAGATCAAATAATCAATAGAGACTTTTACAGCAAAGCAAAGGTGGTTGTTTGTCAGTCTAAGCTTCACATGCAGGTGGTGGAGAAAAATATTAAAACTGGCAATGTTATCAGTGTTTCTGGTAATTTATGGTCAGAAGAATTACTAGATCACTTAGAGAAAATTATAATTCCACAAGACCAAAAAGAAGATGTGTGCTCTGTAATGTACTCAAATATTCCAAATAAAAACTTGGAAGGATGCATCATGTATTGCAAGGCAAAAGGACTTAAAATAGATAAGATTATGCCTTGTGGGCACCAAGAATTTTTAACAAGATTGAACAAGAATAAATCACTGGTATTCTTTCCAAAAACGCTAGAGACTCTTTCGAGGATTGTTGTTGAAGCAAGGATGTTAGATTGTAAAGTTATTACAAATAGTAAAATTGGAGCAACAAGCGAAGAGTGGTTCACATTAAAGGGGAAACCTCTCATCGACAAAATGAAAGAAAAAAGATTACAAATACCTGAGATTGTATTGAAGTATCTAGGAGAATAGGCTTTGGAGAATCACTTTAAAATAATCATACCATTTTATAATGTAGAAAAATATATCAAATTATGCATCAGGTCTGTGATGGCACAAAAATATAAAAATTATCAGTGCATATTGTTGAATGATATATCGACAGACTCGACAAGAGAGATTATTGAAAAAGAAATAGAGGGAAAAGACAACTTTGTTTTAATAAACAGAGAAGAAAAGTCTTTTGCTTTAAAAAACATTTATGATGGAATTGAATATTCTAATCCCAAACAAGAAGACATTATTGTAACACTTGATGGAGATGATTGGTTTGCTAGTGCTGATGTTTTAACAAAACTTAATGACATTTACAATCAAAAAAAATGCTGGATGACATATGGAAGTTACATTGAATATCCATCTAAGCAAAGGGGAAAGTTTGCAAGACAAATCCCCGAGAGTGTTATTAGAAATAACGCCTTTAGAGAATCAGAGTGGTGCTCTTCTCACTTGAGGACATTTAAATATTTTCTTTGGAGCAAAATTAAAAAAGAAGATTTCTTAGATACAGAAGGAAACTTTTACAGAATGGCTTGGGATCTTGCTTTTATGTTTCCAATGTTAGAGATGTCTTCTTATAAAAGTCATTATGTGAAAGACATGCTATATGCATACAATCTTGTAAATCCACTAAACGATCACAAGGTTGACAACACATATCAGGTCAAATTAGAAAAGGAAATTAGATCAAAAGAAAAATATAAGCCGCTACAAGATTATAAAAAAGCAAGTGATTTTCTTAGATTTAACAGATTTGATATTGCAGCAAAGACAATTTATGCAAAGAGCATATTAAACAACAATCAATCAGATTTTGCAAAAGATTTATATCTTCATCATTTGGAAGTTTGGAATGGTTTTGTAGAAAAAGATCCTCCCAAAGATGGACAGAAAGACTTTTTAGAATCCTTTGAAGAGACCATACAGTCTCTAAAAGACAATGGCTTTGAAGAATCTCATGGCAAAATTCCAACAATTAAGGGATTAGCAATTAATGGTGCTCATAGAATCGCATCTTGCATCGCATTAGGTAAAAATGTTTTATCTGAAGAATCTGACATTTCAAAAGGACAGATAGATTGCACAGCAAATTATTTTTTAAATAAAAAGGACATTGTTAAAGAAGGTCTTAGAAGAGATTATGCCGATGAAATGGCATTAGAATTTTGCAGAAATAAAGATAATCTTTATACTATAAGTTTGTTTCCATCCCATGATGTCGATATTCAAAAAATCAAAGATTTGATCAACGAAAGTGTAAATGTTGTTTATGAAAAGTCTGTTGAATTAACAGATCAAGGTCAAAAAAATTACATACACAACCTATACTATGGTGAACCTTGGATTGGTACAAAAGAGCAGGGTCTACCCGGAGTAATTGAAAAAAAATCATATTGTTTTACCGAAGGAAATGTTGTCGCAACTCTTTTGGTCGAAGAGGAAAATAGGTCAAATTTAGATGTTTTAAAAGAAAATATAAGAGAACTATGTGGCAACGGAAAACACTCTGTTCACATCAATGATACACAAGCGGAAACTTGGAGAATAGCATCTAGTATATATAATCAAAATAGTGTACACATGTTAAATTATAGAGTTTGGTCAGAAACAAACAAGTTTGATGACTTCTTTAGAACATACAAAAACATCGTTGATAATAGACAAGATAAAGGCGATTTTTGCGTAGATTCAAGCGCAGTCCTTAGTGCATATGGGCTAAGAGATTGCAGAGATATAGATTTTTTACACAAAAAAAATATAGGATATTTAAGTACAGACATTTCTTGCCACAACGAAGAAGAGAAGCATTATTCGGACACTAGACATGAAATTATTCACAATCCTTCTAAACATTTTTATCTTTTTGGTGTAAAATTTGCTGGTATAGAAGTTGTAAAAAAGATGAAAATTAACAGAAACGAAGATAAAGACAAAGTTGATGTTAGAATGATTTGTGAGATAGGAAGTGAGAGCCAACAACCAAAAACTTAAAGATCTTTTAACGGTTGTAATAACAACACACGTTCTTCCGTCTGCACCTTCTGTTGCGGTCATTGAATCAACCATATCATCTATAAGAAAAAGATTTTCCAATATTAATGAGTGCAAATTTATTGTTTATTGTGATAGCGACATTGACAATGTTAACCACAAAGAATATATAAAGAATCTTAAAAAAATAGAGAACATAGAAATTAAAGAATGTAGGCACAGCGGATTTCTTAATACAGGTTTAAGAGATAACTATGTTAGGGCTGTTTACTCAAGCACTACTCCATATGTCCTTTTTTGTGAGCATGATTGGAATTTCTTAAGAAATATAGATACTGCAAAGCTTTTAACAGCCATGCACAAAACAGACGAGATAAATTTTGTTAGATTTAATAAAAGAAAAAATCAGTTGGCTCATATTGACAACCCAGAAGTTGGGGATGAGGATTTTTGGGAAACATATGTTGAAGAGCAAAACATTAACGATCATTATTTTATGAAAACGGACTGCATAGCGACACATCCACATATTCTAAGAGTTGATAAATTTAAAAAAGATTGGGTAAAATATGCTGCAATTAATAGAGATGGAATAACTGGAATAGTTGAATATAATTTAAATCTCTTTTATAAAAAAGACATCTCTATTTTGGGTTTTGACAGTGCCCATAAGAAATGGGGCATATACAACTATGGGTCAAGCCATGATGAAAAAATTATATCGCACTTAGATGGCAGTGATTCTGGAAGGAAATAATACAATAAAGGGTGAAATAAATTGATAAATATTGAAAAAGGCAATCGGTATTTGGTAACTGGAGGAAGTGGTTTTCTTGGAGCAGAATTAATCCGAAGAATTATTAATTCTGGCGGCTCTGTAGTTGTTCTTGCACGAGATGAGGGTAAATTAATTGAGTTAAAGCAAGAATTTCCAACTGTAGAAATATACACAGGAGATATATGCGATCCTTTCGACGTGCATCAGGCAATGAAGGGTGTTACAGGGATATTTCATTTAGCGGCTTTTAAGCATGTAGGAATATCAGAGGTTCAGACAAGAGAGTGCGTAAGGTCTAATATTTTGGGATCTTTAAATATATTAGAGCAGTCATCCAAAAACAATATAGAGTTTGTAGTTGGAATTAGCACAGACAAGGCAGCGCAAGTAAATGGAGTATACGGGGCAACAAAGTATTTAATGGAAAGAATGTTCTTGCAATTTGAAAGAAATTATCCTAATATTAAATATAGAATATTGAGATATGGAAATGTGCTATACTCAACAGGTTCAGTGCTATGTAAATGGAAAAAACTTCTTCAAGAAGGTAGGGAGGTTATCGTTACAGACCCGTCTGCGACAAGATATTTTTGGACAGTAAATCAGGCAGTAGATCTAATATTTGAGTGCATGAACAAAGCATCTAATTGCAGCCCATACGTACCAGAAATGAAATCAATGAGCGTTGGAGACCTTCTTCAAGCCATGGCAGAAAAATACTTACCACCCGGAAAACAATTGAAAATTAAAGAAATAGGGCTTCAGCCCGGAGAAAATCTTCATGAAAAAATACTAGAAGATGGCAAAGATTCTTCCGAAGCAGATAAATTCACCATAGAAGAAATTTTAGAAATGATTTAAGGAATATAATATGAATATTTTAATACCAATGGCGGGAGCCGGAAGTAGATTTGCGAAAGAAGGCTTTGAGAGACCAAAGCCTCTAATTTTAGTTGATGGTATACCTATGATCAAAAGAGTCGTAGATAATATTAATTTAGAAGGAAAATATATTTTTATTTTACAAAAAGGACACCTTGAAAAATATCCATATTTTGAAAAAGAATTAAGAGATTTAAAGCCCGATGTAGAAATAGTTTTGACTGATGGCTTAACCGAAGGTGCGGCCTGTACAGCCCTTCTAGCGGAAGAATTTATTGATAATGATCAAGAATTACTTATTTGCAATTCAGACCAGTGGATAGATTGGGATGGTAATCATTTTATAAATTTTGTCAGAAAACAAGAGTGCGATGGTGCTATCCCATATTTCCTGTCTGATAGTCCAAAATATTCATACGCAAAAATAAACTATAATACTAAGAATGTAACTCAAGTTGCTGAAAAACAAGTTATTAGTAATTTGGCGACTGTTGGTGTGTATTATTGGAAGACAGGAGCGTCATATGTTGAAAATGCTAAATCAATGATCAGAAAAAATATTAGATTTAATAATGAATTTTACGTCTGTCCAGTTTATAATGAATTAATACATGTAGAAAATGGTAAAGTAATACCATATCCAGTCTACGAGTGGAGAGGCATGGGAACACCGGAAGAGCTTGAAGACTTCCTAATTCTATTGGAAAAAGATAAGGAGAATAACTAGTGAATCTTTTTAGAAAAAATGAAAATCTAGATAAAAACAAGTATATTATTGCCGATTATAATATTAAATCTAAGACAACACTTCGTGATGCTGCATGGGGATTAGCTGTTGGTCAATCTGTGGGGAATCCAAATGTTAGAAATTCGTGGGAAACAGATGAACTTTTTGAAAATCATTCCTGCATGATAGTTGGTGATGAAGAAGAGCTAGAAAAACTAACAGAAGGAAAAGTAACGATAGCCTTTCCGATTGTAAATACAGACTTTGAAACAGACGGCATATCACATCTGCTATGTCAGCTTATGGGCGGTCAATTAGATATTGATATCTTTGAAAAATGCCAACTTTTAAAGCTTGACATACCAGAAACAGTAAAAGAAAAATACTTCCTTGGTCCTAAGTTTGGAATTAGTGGAATTAGAGAGTTTACTAAATGTCATGACAAGCCTTTGTTTGGAGGCATTGTAAAGCCAAAAATCGGAGTAACCCCAGAGGTATTGCTTGAAATGGTTAAGCAGATGGTTGAAGGAGGAGTTAACTTCATTAAAGAAGATGAAATCATGGCTAATCCTGCCATCTGTCCAATTGAAGTTAGGGTACCTATGATAATGGATTATCTTAAGGATAAGAATGTTGTTTATGCTGTTTGTATAAACTCTGACGCTATGCACGTCATTGATAGGGTTAAAAGGGTGCATGAACTTGGCGGTAATGCTGTTCATATTAACTTTTGGAGTGGGCTTGGGGTGTATAAGTCAATTAGAGAATTGGACCTTCCATTGTTTGTACACTTTCAAAAAAGCGGAGATAAAATTCTAACTAACAAAAACCATGACTTTAATATAGCTTGGGATGTATTGTGTGATCTAGCTGGTCTTATGGGTGTGGATTTTATTCATGCTGGAATGTGGGGAGGGTATCTGTCCGATAATGAGGAAGACTTAAAGGCAACCCTTGATATTTTAACTAATCATGGAGTATTGCCAGCACTTAGTTGCGGAATGCATCCCGGTTTGATCGATGCAATTAACGAAAGGTTTGGAGTTGATTACATGGCTAATGTGGGCGGTGCGATACATGGACACCCCGGAGGATCTCTTGGCGGGGCAAAAGCTATGCGCCAAAGTATTGATAAAGAATACGGAGAAGAATATTATCAAGCAATTGAGAAATGGGGAAAGATTTAATGAACACCGTTCAATTGAGCATAAAATTTTTTGATGTAGATTGGAGCGATATAAAGTCATGAAAAAACTTAGAATAGAAAACATGAAGGCAGGCTGGTTTGTGGGTAATTTCGAACCAACTGCTTTTAAAAGTGAAGATTTTGAAGTTTGCTACAAGGTTCACCCAAAGGGAGAAATTTGGCAAAAGCATATGCACAAAATAGGGACAGAAATTAATTTACTCATAAGAGGTCGGATGAAAATGTGCAATGAAGAATTAGTAGCTGGTGACATATTCATTGTTTATCCGGGAGAAGTAGCAGACCCAGTTTTTCTTGAAGACTGTGAAGTGATTTGCATAAAGTCTCCATCAGTTCCGGGGGACAAATATGAAGTTTAAATCAATATCTCATCGAGGCAACATTAAAGGTCCAAATCAAAGATACGAGAATCATCCATCTTACATTGTGGAGGCACTAAAAGAAGGCTTTGATGTAGAAATTGATGTTTGGCTAATAGAAAATAAGTTATACTTAGGTCATGATATGCCTGAGCATTTAGTAGATTTAAGCTTTCTAAAAAATGATAAATTTTGGTGTCATTGTAAAAACATAGAAGCCTTACAATTCCTAATGAAAAATAATGTAAGATGCTTTTTTCATAATACAGATGATGCTACGCTCACAAGTGATGGGTATATTTGGACTTATCCCGGAAAGTACTTGACTGAAAACTCTATATGTGTTATGCCCGAAAGAGCAAATTGGCAAATAAAGAGCTGTGTGGCGGGAGTTTGTTCTGACTTTATTTTGGGCATAGAAGATTACATAATATGAAAAAATTAGCTTTTTTATTTTTTGGTCATATGAGGAGTTATGGCTTCACGCATCAGTCGTTTAGCTTTTTAAAAAATAATTTAAAAGACAAGTATGAATGTGATGTGTTTATACATACTTGGAATTATTTAGAGCCTCAAACCCCAACTTGGCATGATGGATATCTAAAAGTAGACAACTGTCCAATCGATATAGATAAAATAAAATCGATATATAAGCCGGTAAATATGCTAGTTGAAGAGCAAGATATTAAAAATCCTAATAAAACTATATTTCATAATCAATGTGAGGAGGGCGTACTATACTCTCAATATAGCAAGTACAAGGTTAATGAATTAAAAAAAGAGCATGAAAAAAATAATGACTTTGAATATGATGTAGTTGTTATGAGTAGACCAGACATTATCTACTATAATGGTTTATTTTGTAATGAAATAGAAAAAACACAATTTCTTTGGATATGTCAAGTATTCTTGGGTAGTGCAAGCGACATTTTGTGTTTTTCTGATAGTAAAAAAATTGATAAAGTTTGTCAATTTTATAATCACTTTTATGAAACTAAAAGATCTCATAATACTGAAAATACTTGGATGAATTATTTAAATTCTTTAGATGTTGATATTAAGATATCTAAGTATTGCATGCCAAGGGATTGGAAAATAACAAGGAGTTGGTGGGGAAAGGACCTAAATCCTTCACCCGGAACAAAAGACCGCAGAATATGGGATAGATTTGTTGGTCAAAAAGAGATTGAATTAAATAACACTTACTCACATTATAGACTATATGAGTAATTTAATACCAAATTAAATAAATAAAAATGAAAAAAATATACTTTGCCCCAAATTGGGGTCTCACATCAGAACAGATGGTACAAGACTACATTAAGCAATCTCCAAACGATAGTGGTGTGTGGTCAAATATAACATATACCGTAGATGAAAACGAGGCGGACTATGTGGTAGTCCAAGATCAGTGCGATCCACATCTAATTCAAAGGTTTGAAAAAGAAAAAATATTATATTTTTCTAGAGAAGCCATGACGCCACAAATACAACAATTCTATCCTCCAAGCCAAGTCAGTAGAAATTCATTTTGGGATGGGACAAATATATTGTGGACTAAGTGGTGGTATCCTAATAAGTCCAGCGGAGGCATCGGTCTTACATATGATCAGTTAAAAAAAGAACAAACCCCACCAAAAAAAAGTGATATACTAAGTTGTGTTCAGAGCGATAAGAGAATGACTTATGGTCATGTTTTAAGGCACGACTTTTTGGGAAAGTTTATGTCTTTGTGTCCAAATTTGCTAGATTTATATGGACCAATTAGGTATGCTAATAAAGAGCTAGATAACAATGATAAAACAAATGCTTTAGATTCGTATAAATACACATTAGCTTTTGATAACCAAGATATAGCAAGAGACTTTTTTGGAACTCAATTTACAGATGCAATATTAAGGTGGTGTGTTCCCATATATTGGGGTGGTGCTGACTTAGAAAAATACTTTCCAAAAAAATCATTTTTAAAAATTGATATAACAAAGGATCACCAGCAGGTAGTTGAGGATGTTGCCAAATTTATTGAACAAGATGATTATGAATCTAGGATTGATGATATTAGAAAAGCAAGAAAATTAATACTAGATAGGTACAATATGTGGCCTGTACTAGAGAGGGTGATAAATAAATGAAAAAGTTTTTTTCAAAAGTTGACAAAAGTATATTATTGTATGTAATAAACGAATATGACTCTATAGAAGAAAAAAGAAAAGACCTATCACCAGAAACAGAATGCTTGCAAGCATCATGTAAAAAATTAAAAAAAACAGATTTTTTCAAACCTCACAAGCATCTTCCACTAGAGAGAAACACTGTTCAAACACAAGAAGCGTGGGTTATTTTAGACGGAAAAATACACGCAAAATTCTATGACATCGATGACACGCTATACTCAGATCATGTATTGAAATCTGGCGACTGTGTTGTAGCTTTTAATGCTGGGCACTGCTTTGAGGTCTTGGAGGACGATACTAGGCTTTATGAGTTTAAAAATGGTCCTTATTATGGTATGCTAAAAGACAAGAAGGATATTGATGAGAGTGCCAAATGAAGATACACAATTTTAATGCAAAAGCGTATGGATTGTACGAAGAGATGCAAAAGGTATTTCAAACCACTAACAGTTTGGACAATCTTCACAAAGAATATTCGTTTGATAAATTTGATATGAGTAACAACTCTGACACTATTTTGCATGATAGATTCTATCAAAATCTTAGATCAGAGGGAAGTCTTTTAAGTATATACAACAATATTATTGAAGAAGTGATATTTCCAATAGTTGGTGAAGATTTTGTTTTTCAAAAAATGCCAACACTAAGGGTTCACTTAGTTAATAATTGGGCAACACCAGAGTTTCATGTTGACACACAAGAAGGGTACAATCACCCCCAAGGAGAGCATAATTTTATTTTACCACTAACAGACTGTTACGATACAAACGCAGTTTGGGTGGAGAGTGCACCAATGGCTGGCGACTATAAACCAATCACAATGAAACACGGAGACATATTTCAGTTTAGTGGAGGCACCCTTCGCCACGGAAACAAAATAAATACGACAGGTACAACCAGAGTTTCAATAGACTTCAGAGTATTGCCAGTAAGTAAGTACGATGAAAAGTATTCAAAAACTTCAGCAACAACAGGAAAGTCGTTTACTGTTGGGTCGTATTATAATAAAAGAGGTGCATAAAATATGAGAGTTTCTCAATTTGAACCATCAATAGGGCAGGAAGAGTATCAAGCAATACAGCAATGTTTTGATACAAAGTGGATAACTGAAGGAAAGTTATGCAAAGAATTCTCAGATAAATTACTGGATTTAATCGGGTGCAAATACGGTGTTTTTGCAAACAATGGAACACTCTCTTTGTATATGGCTTTAAGATCTTTGAACATTGGACCCGGAGACGAAGTTTTAGTTCCTAATTTTACTTTTATTGCATCTGCTAATTCTGTTATAATGACTGGAGCCACACCTGTATTTGTGGATGTTGAGGAGGAAACATTCCACATAGATCTAGAAAAAGCCCAAAGACAAATCTCTGAAAAAACCAAAGCGATTATGCCTGTACACATATATGGTACAAGTGCAAATATGAAAAAAATAAAAGAATTTTCAGAAAAAAATGGCTTAAAAATAGTAGAAGATGCAGCTCAAGCCATCGGTGTAAACTGGCAGGGAGATCACTGCGGAAGCTTGGGTCATGTTGGAAGCTTTTCTTTTTTTGCAGACAAAACAATTACTACAGGTGAGGGGGGATTTGTTTGCACCAATGATGAAAAAACATACGAAAAATTGTTATACATTCGGAACCAAGGAAGGATAAATCGAGGCTCATTTATACACCCAGAAATTGGATTTAATTTTAGAATAACAGATATACAGGCTGCTATAGGGATCGCCCAGTTTGGTAAGCTTCCGCAAATCATAGATCGTAAACTAGAGATATTAGAAATATACAAAAATAATTTACAAGATATAGAAAAAATAAAGATTCACCAGCCAGAAAAAGGATCAAATCATGTTCCTTTCCGAGTTGCCATAACAGACAGCAATGGAAGGCAAGGGCTTATGGATCATATGGAAAAAAACAATATAGAAACTAGAACATTTTTTTATCCTCTGCATTTGCAGCCTTGTTTTTCAAAATTAGATGATAGTCGTGGGTACTTAGATGGCGATATGCAAACTTCTGTTAAGTTGTACAAGAATGGCATATGTCTTCCTTCGTATCCCTCCATGGACAACGAAAAGGTTGAATATGTTTGCAAAACAATAAGAGACTATTATGGACTACAATAAAGTGTCGAATGACTATGATTTCTTATATTCTTCCAAAGATTACGATAGAGAGTGTAAATTTATTGAATCTGTTTTGGGAAAAAGAATAGAAATATTAGATATTGGATGTGGAACCGGTGTGCACTCAAGTATATTAGCGAGCAATCAAAAGAGATCTATTACGGGAATAGATATATCTTGTGGCATGATTGACAAAGCAAGAGAAAAATATAACAAAACAAAAAATTTATCTTTTCACTGTGAATCTCTTAAAGATCATTTTAAAAAAAATAAAAAATATGACGCAGCCATAGCAATGTTCAATATCGTTAATCACATTGATAACTTAAAAGAATTGTCTTGCTTCTTTGAAGATTGTGCAAACATGCTAGAAGAAGAAGGGAAAATTATATTTGATTGCTGGAATAGTATAGCTTGTTCTATAGATAAGCCACACGCATATTCAGAAAAGCTTGTAGGTGACAAAAAAATAATTTATAAAACTAATATAAATTTAATTGAATCTTTGTGTAAAACTGTGATATCATATGATGAAAAGGAAGTTGAAATATTTACTACTTTGTGGTCTCCTAAATTATTGATTGAATTAATGAAGCAAAACAATGTTAGTGTAGAAGGCATATATAATTTCAGAGATTTTAACAGCACAGCAACTGAAAAAGATCATAGGATTATTTTTGTTTGCAAAAAACAAGGAAAATAAATGGGAAAAAAAGCTTTAATAACTGGTATAAACGGTCAAGATGGTAGCTATTTGTCTGAACACCTTTTATCCCTTGGATATGATGTCTATGGAGTTGTGAGGAGACACTCCGTAGCAGAAAATCAAAATTCTAGAGTCAATCACATATCGGATGATGTCTATACTTTTTATGGAGACATGTTAGATGTTCCATCGCTGTATAGAATCTTCAATCAAGTTAAACCTGATGAAATATATAATCTGGCTGCGATGAGTCATGTAAGGGTTAGTTTTGATATGCCATCATTTACAATACAAACAAATGCTCTGGGTGTTTTAAATATATTAGAAGTGTATAAAGATACATGCCCAGAGGCAAAATTCTATCAAGCTAGTTCTTCTGAAATGTTTGGGAATTCTGTAGACGACGATGGAATTCAGAGGTTGACAACACCAATGACACCGGTCAGCCCATATGGGTGTGCAAAGGTCATGGGTTTTAATTTGGTCAGGCACTATAGGGCAGCTTATGGTCTTCATGCTTGCAATGGAATTTTGTTTAATCATGAGTCTCCTAGAAGAGGGACAAACTTTGTCACTAACAAGGTTGTTAAAGCGGCTGTAATGATTAAAAACGGAATGCAAGATAAGCTTGAGCTTGGTAATATGGACTCCTACAGAGACTGGGGTCATTCAAAGGACTATGTTCGGGCAATGCACAAGATCATTAATCACAAAACACCAGACGAGTTTATTGTTGCAACAGGTGAAACTCATTCGGTTAGACAATTGTGCGAAGTTGTATTTCAAAAACTAGGAATGAATTACAAAGATTATGTTGTGCAAAATCCAAAATTTATGAGACCTGAAGAATTAAAATATTTAAAAGGTGATTCTAGTAAGGCAAGAGAAATTTTAGGATGGAAACCAGAATATACATTTGAGACAATGTTAGAAGAAATGATAGAAAAATGGCAAAAGGAGTTAAAACAATGAATTTATCAGATCAAGCAGTTGGAGCCGTAATGATGGCTCTTCAAAAAAGCCTCTTGGAACAATCAGATATTGTCCCAGTCCTCAAAGGTTTTGAGTTTGTTGCGGCAGCAGAAACTGAGGACGGCGAAGCAGAGCTTTTTGTTAAAAATCCCCCGCTAGTAAAGATGGGTGTTGAAGAGGTAGGGGGAATAGAGGAGTAATATGCCGACTTATTGTTATTATTGTGAAGAATGTGATGAGCATTTTGAAGCATTTCATTCAATGAGTAGCATAGAAACTACCTGCAAAGTATGTGGCGCAGACGGTGGTCTAACAAGGGTTCCGTCAATGCCTACATACCTTAAAACAAATTCTGCTGGAAAAATTGTAAAGCAACACATTGAGGATGCCAAAGAACAATTGAGGGCAGACAAAAAAGAGGCAAGGGAAGAATATAAATGAGCTTACTTATATTTTTATTGATACTATCAGTCGGAGCAAATTTGCTGCTTTTGTGGTACATAAGGAAAATGCTCGGCAATTTATTGATAGTATCAGACAATATGGGTAACCTTATTGAGGATCTTTCCTCATACCAGATGCATGTACAAAGTCTTTATGAAATGGAAATGTATTATGGTGAGCCAACTATTAAAGAATTAATTATCCACTCTAGGCAAATAACAGAACATATAAAAGAATTTAGCGACATATACAATCTAGTAGAAGAGAGGTCGGATAATGTACAAGAGATAGATTTAGAATAATATGACTAAAAAAAAGAACCTATATTTCACACAAGTCCACGAAGATGCAATCGTACAGTATGCAAGAACTGACGATATTAAAATAAGAACAGAGCTTTACATAGAATACATCGAGCCAGCCTTCAGCGAGATGGTGGACAAGATTATTTATACCTACAGGTTTACAAACCTTCCAAACATCGATGTCCTCAAGGACGAGTGTAAAATTTGGCTTACAACTATTTTGGATAAATACGATCCAAATAAAGGATCCAAAGCCTTTTCATACTTCTCAGTAATTACAAAGAACTGGTTTATTCACAAGGTAAGAAAAACAAATCAAAGCAATCAAAGAGAAGTGCAGATAGACGACCTGCCAAAAAACATAGATTTATCAAAATTAACAGTTGAAAACGAATATTATTCTAAGAGGGTAGAAAAAGAATTTTGGACTCATCTGTGGAAAGAAATAAATCATTGGGAAAAGGCAATTACAATGAAGCCTAATGAAGAAAAAGTGTATGAAGCAATTCGCATGCTATTGTCTTCACCAGATTGCATCGACATCTACAATAAAAAAGCAATCTACTTTTACATCAGAGAGATTACAGGCTTAAACACAAAACAAGTCGTTAATAATTTAAACAAAATGAGAGTTAGATATAGGGTATTTAAAAAGAAATGGAATCGTGGAGAAATATAATTAAGCACTAATTATATATTATGAAAGATTTAGAATCCTATATTGACGAAGCAATCAAAAACATAAGAAGTGACAGGGCTATTACTACAACTCTATTGATGGAGTTGATGGAATACATGAAAAAAGACGACGAACGCAAGGAAAAAGTCGGCGTTGTTGCTGCTAAATATGTTGAAACCCTACAAAGATCAAACGAACAACTCGTTAAGGTCAGTGCACTCCTTCAGAAAAAGACGGATGGATCTGAAGAATTGAGCACCAAAGACAAGGAAGAATTGTTTGACTTGATTAAGGAGACGGGATAATGACTGGAAACAATCAGAAAGTAACGGGCTCAGTGGGACTAAGTGTAGATGAGATAGGAGACAAGTCTGAGTATGATAACTTAAATATTCCATATGGAGTTTTGAATAATTTTATATCAACATCTGACTCATTTGAACACATGCAAGAAATGGGCATGCAGCCAAATTTTTTTGTTCAAGCAAGAAAAGCTTCCGAGCGAAGAAGTCCTATTATTGCAATATCTGGTCCATATCGAGGTGTTGTGTTGCGGGTTGATTCTAAAGGAAGCGAACAAGCTGGAAGCAAAAGCGACCTAGAGAGAATCCACACGGCAACAAACTCCCCTACCTCCGCAAAGTCTACTCAATTTGTTATAAGAGTCAGAATACCAGAATTGCACCCGCATCTACCCATCCCCAAAACAGCAGCTAAACCAAAAGAAAAAAATGAAATTTCATTAAACTCCGAACTGGATAGGCATAGCATAGATAATAATATTATTAGTATGTACCCTAAGTTTGTCGGATTCTCTTCGCAAACAAGGGGAACTGGATTACCGAAAATTGGTGACATAGTTATTGTTGACTTTACAAACAGAGTAACCCAGCAGGGGGGATGTTACATAGGACCGCTAAATTCTGATCATGGTCTGTATCCTTCGACAACTAGGATAGTGGGTAATGCATCTTCAAATTTCGGTCCAGTAGCGGGAATACAGGTGGGAGATGAAACTTCTACCATACCCGCTGCTGGTCAACATAATGATCCAAACCCCAATGAGCAGGGACAAGTCGCAACACCAGTAGTCTATACATAAGTGTGCAAAAAGAGAGGCTGATAAAGTGAGTTATGATATAAGTAAATTCCCAAAAAATATACAAGATAAGCTAAACAATATTACACAGGAAGAAGCCGTTTCTACTGGAGGAATTTTAGGTGATAATTTAATAGAACCAGTTCCAAACTACAGAAAAGCCCCCAATGAAGTAATCTTGGCAGAAGGACAGCCAAAAAATAATCAATGGATTGTCATGGGGAGGGACAGAAATGCTGGTTTGAATTCAGGTTACGGAAGTATGGGTCACACTGGAGCCGGAGCAATTGATATAGTTGTGGGGAGAAGCTTCAATGGTAAGCCGATGAAAGATGAGGCAGGGGACGATAATTATGTTGATAATGACTTCGAAAAAGACGCCGCAAGAATTTATATAAGCCAAAAAGCGGATATAGATGAATATTTTAGTATTAAATCAGCCACCGGAGTAAGAAGATCAACCGGAAAATCAGCAATTGGAATAAAAGCCGATGCAGTCCGTGTTATCGCTAGGGAGGGTATTAAATTAGTTACTGCAACTGATAAAAATAATTCACTGGGCGGGAAAATTACAAGAATTAACGGGATTGATTTAATAGCTGGTAACATAAAATACGGACTACAGCCAATGGTAAAGGGTAATAATTTGGTACATTGTTTGCAAGAAATTCAAGCTCACATTGGAGAATTGGCAAATGCAATAGACTCTCTTGCACAAAAACAACTCGCGCTCGACGCAACATTGGCAGCCCACACACACATAACCGCTTCACCCGCTGGACCCGGAGTCGCAGCCCCCTCAGTAGAACTGGCAGCAGCCGCAGCAGCAGATGCCGCACAACTAGGTATTATGGATATTCCAATGCATTTGGCAGTAATAATGAACATGACGTTTACAGATGCAGACTATTTAACTGCGGGTGGATCTAAGTATATATTAAGTAGATTCAATAAGACTAACTAGAATTTTAGGATTTACAAATGACACAGAACTTAAACTACGAAAACATAAATGGAGCAACTCACACAGTCTCCACAATTCCCAAAAAATACGATGAAGAGGGGCAAGATATTGTAGGTTCGGTGGAGGATGTAACCCCACTTGAAGTTGTTAATTTATATGAAAAACCCTCTTTATCATCTGCCGTTAAGAGCACTATCACGGAAGGTGAATCTGTCACAATGCTCAGGGAATGGGTTACGGGAAATAGTGTCTGGTCATACGTTAGGTATGGTCAAACTATAGGCTATGTTTTGACGCAGCATTTAGTAAAAGACTCTCTGCTTATAAAGCCAATACTCCCAAAATCAGATGTTAGCCTGAAAACACTAACGGCTTTAGAGGAAGCTCTAGCTCCTTCCAAAACTTGGATGAACAGCACATCTCCCTACTACCACTCCGGGAATGGAGAGTGGTGGTTCACTGTAACTTTGCCGTATACATGTATAGATGATGGGACATTGGAGGACAAAAAGGATGAGGCAAAAACAGAGGCAATTGCTTATATGTATGAGTATTTTGACCTTAATTATAGTGCGGGGTCGGGGGCGGGAACTGTATACTCCCAAAATGGTTTTAAACAAGGCTTACAAAGCTGTTATGTGAAAGAATATTACCTCAGTACGAGACCCGGATCTCAATTGATGATGCTAGTAACAATACCTGCTATATACATTGAGTGGCTGAAAGAGAGAAATATACCCGCAGAGCCTGAATCAGTTGATGATAATTATTGTATTACCATTCCAGCGAACAGCATCGAGGACTTAAATGGAATAAGAGACGATATATTCCAATGCTTAATAGATCTATATAAAAAATATGTACAATCAAACATTAAAGTCACTAACTTTGATTTTATAAATGAGATGCAAAAGCAGGGTGAGGGAATCAATAAAATAAAGTTTTTATTAGAAGCAAATGGTATTGATCTGGGCTCGACATCAAACCAAGCTGCCTCAGAAGATGCATGCACTGCTGATCCAAAATATAAAAAAATAGAGATTTGTTTTTCAAATGATGGAAATTATAATTTACTAGCAGTATATTATTACAACAACTCTGGCGAAAAAACAACATTATCTACTGGTTTAAGTTTGGTTAAAACTAGCTACCCTTTTAACGAGCCAAGGTTTGGGCATTTGTTTTTAAATCACCAAAAGCTATGTTCCTTACCAGAACCAGTTCTAACAGATTTTTTGTCTGAAGAGTATTGCATAGACCCAGTACCAGTAATAGAGGTGGTTCCAGTTGAAGAAAAGCCCCTTTTAACCCCAGTACAACAAGAACAGCTTGGTATTGCCATAAGCGCGGCTTTATTTTTAGGGTCAATGGCACAACAGTTTGGATTAATACTTGATGGAGAAGGGGAAAACAGTCTAGGCTTTAACTGCTACAGTTCTAGTAAATCTTTAGAAGCGTTTAAGCTTAAATCTATGGAGTTAAGAAATTCTCAATTTATGTATGGGGCAGATGTAGCAAATTTTATTACTTTTATATGTGAACTTATAGAAAAAAGCAATGATGATATTGAAGACGAGGGAGGTAGCGTACCCCCATTAGCTGGCATACCTGATGGTCCCGGTGGTTCCGGTCAATTCGACGACCTTGGCGATTGGGGCTGGGCATGGCTATTTGGAATAGTTGGTGACGGAGATAGCTGGAAAGAGCTGTTTGATCTATCATTCAAAGACTGGGCAATGCCCACATTCAATCTCTTACAGGGAATAAAAGACGCTGGAAAGAATATTGTAAAAGAAGCCAAAGACAGCCTGATATATTCTCTTATAAAAGTCTTTCTTCAACTAAACTGTCAGGCTTTGCTTGCTGGGGCAGCAACTTTAGGTGTCATTGGAGTCGCAGCATATTTGATAAGCCAAGTAGAGGGCGACGACGATGATGAAACACTGGCGGAGAAAAAGTCAGACGCATTAAACCCCTCACCAGCAGATTTGTTAGTCAAAGACTATGGGGCAGAAAATTGTAATGCAATTATACAAGAATCAATAAAAGTATCGCCTGAAAGTTATGATAAATTTATTGTAGAGAAATTTTTAAGATGTGGAGTTTTCATACCCTCAGACATGCTTACATTACCAAGGCAGTACTTAGATGGAGTATCGTCAATGATTTCTCCTGTAGAAATGTTGGCTCTTCTGCGTGGATCTTCTTCAATAGTCGTGCTTGAATCAATTCGTAAGTACACGCAACAACAATTTCCAACAATTTTCGATTCAATAAATACTCAATCAAAAGTGTCTAACCTTTTTGTTTGTTTGGGCGAAGAGACAACTCCTCAAGCAATAGCAAAAGTAGAAGAAAAAATGAAAGAAAAAGCGTTAGATTCAGATTATTGCGTAAGCGTTGCAGAAAAATTAAAAGATATTATGAAAAATAAGTGTCCAAACCCGGAAGCATACGATTCTATATATCAAAAAGAATTTGGATCAAACGTAGAAATGTATCAAGAATTAATAACATTAATAGATGATCAGTGTTCTAATGTAAGTCTAAAATTATATAATAACCCTGAAACTGGAGAAAAAGGTCTTTTAAACAGCATTAATGGTAAGCTGGGGGGACAAGAAAAAAGCAACGATTCTATGGCATCTACATTGCTTGGTCCTGCAAAAACAACGGGAATGATTGAAAGCGAATTAATTATCTCTGGCAGTGAATACCAATCCAATTTAGAACAAGTAGCTGATTCTTATACGGATAATTTATTAATCGCATACACGCCAGTATTCACATCCGAGAATCACGGAACAGCAACAGGGTACAAACACAATAAAAAACTAGTTGATGATGCGTATGACAACCAAAGACCTACATATAGGCTTAGACCGAACGGAGAAAATTACATATATGATTCTGCAAAGACAAAGTACACGGGGCAGGGGGTATATTACTATTTCAAAAACCCAGAACTTCCAAGTTACGTTCAAACATTGATAGATAATAATGAAAATTATAATTTTTCACAAAATGTTCTGAAGCTTTCTCAAAACCAAGCAGCTTTTTACGCAATGATAGACAATTATTTTAAAAATAATTCAAATTGGGCGACGGACGGAAGCAAAAAATCATCAGATGGATCTCCTGTGCCATACGGTGTATTTATTGAACTTTTAGATACAGCCCAAGACTTCTTTTTTAGAACTATTTTTCAAGTCATGATAGAAAGATATGCCAGAAAAGTGGGGTATGCTTGGCAAGGAGACCAGACCAATGTTCTAAATGCATATTCTCAAGCCCTGAGTAACAACTTTGACAATATTTTAAATTATGAACAAGCAAAAAAAGAATGTACTAAATATTTCGATGCGGCAGAATATGATAATCCAAACGACACTTCGACGATAGGACCAAAACAGTATTCTATGTTAAATGGTATTTTCTACACTTATGCTAGACTTCATATAGTAGAATATTTAGCAATGATTATGCCATTTTATGAAGTTTTTGAGTTCAAGGCAGGGGGCGTCGAGCAAACTTTGGAAGAACTCTTTCCAGAATTTGTAAGTTCATATATTAAAGAAAAGATGCTCCAAGGCTTACCAAGCGGATATCAAACCCATGCCAATAATACTTATGATTTTATAAAAAAAAGGATGTCTTACCAAATAAAAGAATACACTGGATCTACAAGAGCGTTTGATTATTATATTGAAACAAATTACAAAAGCGTACTTAATGCTTTTAACAGTGCAATGAATCAAGTGCCAAGCAATCTTAAGAAATCTAAAAATTGGCTTCAAACAGAGAATTTTATATATAGTAGAAATGAAGGACTTGAGGTACATAAGCATGCTGGATCATATAATCTTTTTAATGCAATAAGCACCAGTTGGGGAAATTCTGACTTAATAGGAAAAAAGGCGTTTACAGATACGTCTAATGAGCCATACAGCTTATTTGCAGATGGCAGGTATGCAAAGTTTAGAAATGGAATGTTTTTTATACAAAATTATTTTTATCTCACTGCAAAGGCGGACTATGTTGATAAACTTTACTTGAGAGGAACTCTAAACAAGGAGCATCTTGACGAATTAAATGATATATTTACATCAAAGATGATTTCCCAAGGCTCTTTAATAAATATATGTGAGGGTCCGGTTCGTATTGGCGCAAGACTTTGCTTTGGCGTTGCCTATAGTAAAGACGACAAGACTATGGAAGGAGACATAAAGGCGAGGGCAAAAGAACTATTTTTAAATTACCAAAGTCCGGGCGGTAAAGGCACTCTAGGTTCATCAAATAATTTTTATATTTCTTCAAAAAAACAACTTGCTTTGCAAAAATCAATTATATGTGTAGACGGGAAAGACATAGATTTTATCAAAATTGCAGCTAGCTCGGAGTACCCGAGCGGTAAAATGGAGGCGAATGAACAATTCGGTGACGACGTTGGTACGACTTATGAGTATGATGGATCTAACAGCGATTACTCGATGGTAATTCCAATTTTTAATGTTGAGCAGGATCTCAATAAAGCGATGAGTTGGAGTGATTTCCATGGCGCTTTCGCAAAGGGGAACCCCGAGGATACATATTTTAAAGATCTTAATAACGATCTAATTAATAGTAATCAATATAATGCTTTGATAAAGAATTGCTTTTCGCCAGAAAACATGGTTCACTTTAATGCTATTTCTGGCTTAAGAACAACTAGTTTATTGAACAAGGAAAATTATGTGCAAACAAAAAATCTTCTTGTATCAAATATGCAAACTATTGTTAATGTAAAATCTATTTATAAAACCATATCTTAATGGAGGGAGATAAAAATGGCTTATACTTATACAGTTTCACCAAAGCTGCCATTGGTTTCTGATAATAAATTTGGATTCGCAATGAACGTCACATTGTCAGAATCGGTATCTCAGAACCTTAAGTGCTTACTATTGACTGCCCCCGGAGAAAGAGTAATGGACCCAGAATTTGGGGTAGGTCTCAATAAATATCTGTTTCAAAATGTTGGTCCACAAGTTGTAAAAAATATTAAAATAGACATAAGGCAACAAGTTTCGAAATATATGCCGTTTGTAAACATACGAGATGTAAAAATAAGGTTTGGAGATATGCTAGTGGAAAACCCTGACTCAACGATGCAAAATAAAATGTTTATAAAGATAGATTATACAATACGAAGCTTTGGCGTTTCTGACACATTGGTTGTCTCTGTTGGATAGAGGGTAAAAATTAAAAACAATTAACTACTTAAAGTAGAGGAGAAAAAGATTTGCCAAATCAAAAAAAAGATATAGTACCAATAAATTATACTAGCAGAGATTTTCAAAGTATTAGAGATGATCTTATTACGCATGTAAAAAGATACTATCCAAATATATATCAAGATTTTAATGAAGCATCTTTTGGATCAATTATGTTAGATACTGTTTCTTATGTCGGAGATATGTTATCCTTTTATATGGATTATAACGTCAATGAGTCCTTTATTGAAACTAGCATTGAACAAAACAATATCATAAAATTAGCTAGACAAATGGGCTACAAGTATAAAGGCGTCCCTGCATCGTCCGGCGAAGTAACTCTTTATATAATTGTGCCTTCTTTGCTCAATGGAACTGGACCTGATTTGGATTATGCTCCAATACTTAAAACTGGAGCGGTGTTCTCAACCGCTGCTGCTGGAGCAGTCTTTACTCTAATCGAAGATGTAGATTTTTCAGTTGCTGGTAATGAAACAGTTGTTGCAAACGTGGATTCAATAACGAATGTCCCTACTAGTTGGGCAATTAAAACATATGGAAAGGTTGTTTCTGGTCAAGTAAGAAATAGAACAGAAACGGTGGGGTCTTATGAAAGATTTAAAAAGGTATTAATCCCGGATCAAGATATTACGGAAATCATTTCTGTAACAGATTCAAGTGGCAACTCTTATTATGAAGTTGATTATTTAACACAAGATATAATATACGTGCCAATTATTAACAAATCTTCTGATAGTGACAAGGTTCCAATGATAATGAAGCCAAAAAAAGTACAAAGAAGATTTGTATTTGAGCAATTAGCCAATCAATATTATTTACAATTTGGATATGGCTCTGAGGATAATTTAACAAATGAACTAATAAGTGACCCAAATAAGGTAGTTTTACAGGTCAATGGCAGAAATTATGTAACAGATGAGACTTTTGATCCGACTAATTTAATTAAAACTGATAAAATGGGAATCAGCCCTGCAAATACAACATTAACAATATCTTATAGAAAAAATACTACTAATATGAACAACATAGCTACTAGGTCATTAGTAAATGTTTCTGATGTGAATTTTTCTTTTGCAAATTATAATATATTATCGCAACAAAAGATGGCAGAAGTTATTGGATCTTTGGAGTTTGAAAACGAAAAACCAATATTGGGAAGCATCTCTACTCCGACTAACGAAGAAATAAAATACAGGGCATATGGATCTTTTTCTTCTCAAAATAGAGCAGTTACAGCCGAGGATTACAAGGTTGTTGTATACAACTTACCACCAAAATTTGGAGCAGTAAAAAGAGCAAATATTGTACAGGACAAAGATTCTTTCAAAAGAAATTTAAATCTGTATATTATATCTGAAGATGAAAGTGGAAATTTAGTAGAATCTACAACTACTTTAAAAAACAATTTAAAAACATGGTTATCAAATTATAAAATGATTAACGATACTATTGATATAATGGATGCTAAAATAGTAAATTTAGAAATATTAATCGATCTGGTCGCCTCACCAGAAAGAAACAAGTACGAGGTTCTGCAAACAGCAATTGATGCAATCAAATTTGAAAATTTAAATACAAAATACGATATTGGAGAGCCATTCAGAATTAGTGACATTTTTGGAACTCTTAAAAACGTAGATGGAATTTTAGATGTTGTTAATATTTCTGTTAAAAGAAAAATTGGTGATGCATATTCAACATTTTCTTATGATATAAATTCAAACACTTCGCCAGATGGTAGAATGGTTTTAGCACAAGATGATGTCATTTTTGAAGTTAAGTACCCAGACGCAGATATTATAGGAACTATTAGATAATGGGATTATATAGATATACAGCCAGTGCTGACAATACAATCACAAACGCCTTTAGGGCTAACTTACAATATCGTGGCACTGGCTCAAATATGGGCGCAGCAGATGTGCTAGAGGCTTTTTATATCGCTGGTCAAACTTCCTCTTCTTCCGGGCTTTCATCAGAAAAATCAAGAATATTAATCCAATTTGACATGAACCCGATTATAGCAGACAGAAATAATGAAAAAATCCCAGTCAGCGGAGATGTTACATGGCATTTGAACTTATATAATGCTGCCCATGCATCTACGTTGCCAAAAGATTTTAAATTAGTGGCAAAGGTGGTATCTGGTTCTTGGCAAGAGGGTACTGGATTGGACATGGACGAATACACTGATCAGACCTATGAAGTAATACCGGGATCAAATTGGATATCAAAAGGCTTGAGCACAGAGGGATATTCTAGCTGGCTGAACGAAGGTGGAGATTATGCTGAAAGTTCTTTGTCTCCTGCTGTTAGCTCCGACACCTTTTCCGATGGAACAGGAGACCTTTCCATAAATGTTAGTGACATGGTGGAAGATTGGATAACTGGCGGCGCAAAAGCAGCGGGAACATTTAGATGCGTCGAAGGAGGCTCCATTCCCGCCGATTATAATAATGCCGAATTCACACTGACAGATTCTCAAGGGACATCATTTGTTTACCACCTCGATTCATCAACCGCGACTAATTCTGGCAATATCATAGGAATAAGTGGTTTAGGAGCCAATAATCTTGTAGCATCGAAAATTAAAGACGCAATTAATGCTACTGGCGTATTGAGGATTACAGCCACTATACCTGATGGAGACAACCAAAGTGTTACGTTGACAATGGACGATGTAGGATTAGCTGGAAACAACAATGGTGGATTAGGAAATATAGATATAACAGGATCAGTCGGAGATCAGTTTTCAATTAGCAATAATTTTCAAAACGGAACAGGCATACCAAATTATGGATTTGGAATTATGCTATCGGGAAGTTTCGAAACTGGACTTAAGTCTTACTACACTAAGAAGTTTTTCTCTAGATCTAGCGAGTATTTTTTTAAAAGACCAGTCCTTGAAGCTAGGTGGGACTCAACAGAAAAAGATAGAGCAGGAAATTTTTATGGGGCTAATAATCTAGTCAGCCAAGATGATCAAGTTAATACAATATACTTTTACAATTATGTAAGAGGGCAATTGAAAGATATTCCAAACTTGACTAATAATTTGATATATGTCACATTTCACTCTGGTAATGCTGACAATTCTGCTGTAGCCGAAGATGCCGCAAGATTAAGCATCAGAAATAAAGGTCAGGCAGACGGAGATACTGCAATTGCCATCGAGGGCGGTAAAATAAGCACAGGAATTTACACAGCTAGCGTAATATATCCAGCAACTCCAAACGACAGCAATGCTGCTCCATCTCCATCAATAATATTCCCAGTGTGGCAAGATTCTACCTCAAATGGGGGTGCCGCTGGAATCAAGTTCCATACAGGTTCAGCAATAACGGTAAAAACTTTTAATGATTTTAACACAAACCCAACTCCAGAATATGTTAGCAAAATAACAAATATGAAAGATTCATATTCTAACAGTGAAAGTGCTAGATTTAGATTGTATGCTAGAGAAAAAGGTTGGAACCCAACGATGTACACTGTCGCAAATAATCAAATAGAAAATGAAATTATTGAAGATGCATATTTTAAAGTGTTTAGAATTGTTGATGATTTAGAAGTAATTTCTTATGGAACAGGCTCTGCCACATCTCCGCAACAAACAGGATCGGCAGGGTCATATACAAGATTATCTTATGATATTTCTGGCAATTATTTTGATTTGGATATGGATTTGTTAGAAGCTGGATATTCATATGGAATAAAGTTGTCATATTATATCAGCGGTAGATACGAAGAACAGCCAGAGGTATTTAAATTTAGGGTTGATAATTAATGGGTCAATATGGTGATAAAAGTTTAAGTTCTCTTTTTGGTAAAAAAAACCCACAAGGAACAGGACCATCAAAATTTCTCTCTTCTGCTAGTATGGACTCTCTTGGAGACCAAATAGAGTCGGCAGGTTATGTCCGCGCAGAACTACAAAATAAGCAAAGGGTAGTGCCAACGGTTGATTTTGCAAGACCAGAAAACTTTGCAAAGTACGGATCGGCAGAAGAATACTACAAAACATCTATTGAAAGAATATACAAAACCTACCCATATGATGGTTCCAAAAAAGAAAAGATCCAATGGTCTCTTTCTTCATCTTATTTAGACAACTACATTTTTGAAAATGAGTATCCAAGAACAAATGGATTTGTAAACTTTGCTCCCGCTCCAAAGGCAACTGACACGGCAGAATTCATCGCCAATACCGCAACATCCACATCAGAATTGTATTATGCTCATACAACGCCCCAATATATCTCTGTAAAGGGAGGACCGAACAAAGCATCTTTGCCGATATACGATCAGGGATTAAATAAATCAATTGATTTCAAAAAACCAGAACAAAAAGCAAACTTTTATGATACCTCTAATAACAGAGAGAGCAATATTACTATTGATGGAACCAAGGGTAATACAATAGAGTTTTGGTTTAAGAATAATAAAACACAAATCTCAACAAGGGCGTTGTTTGATGTTTGTAATGATGACGGTACCGCTCTAACACAATTTGGCGGTGAAAGATATGGTCGAATACTTATTGAAAACAGGATCGCATCCGATGGCTCACTAATTGATACCTCTTGGTTTCATCTAACATATATGTCAGGCACAGCCGGAGCAGAAAGAGTGCCTATATATTCAGCAGCTGCTCTTGGCATGCCTGTAAATGATGTGTGGAATCATTTTGCAATTACAATAAAAAATAGTGGAAATGAAACCGCAGACAAAGGATTAAGTGTTAAGACATTCTTAAATGGTGTTTTAGTTGATAATAAGTTAACAGGATCCGAAATATCGAAGGTCAGAGGGACAGCAAACGGCGGAATTGATGCTTACATCAATGCTTATAAGACCTTTCCCACAGATTATGTCAAAGCCTCCAGTATTGCCCAAGGCAGAACAAGTATGGAAGGCAATGGTCCTCTTTCAGCCTCTTTCGACGAATTTAGATTTTGGAAAACCGCTAGAACAGAAAAGCAAATTGGAACAAACTGGTTCACGCAAGTTGGTGCCGGAACAAATACTGATACAGCAAATACAAATTTGGGATTTTATTTTAAGTTTAACGAAGGAGTAGTTGGAATCACAAGCGCAGACCAAACAATCTTAGATTATTCCGGTCGCGTATCTAATGGTACATATGTAAATTACTTGCCTGCCAACGAGACCACAAACATAGATGAGGAAGGATATTTTAGTAGATCTACAGGATCCGCCATTGTTACGGCAGAGGCGGCTGAAAAAGAATTCAAAGATCCTATTTTATATCCCAACAACCCTAGTGTTATTACATATAAAGCAAATGCAATGCAATATGGTAGAGAGTGGGATTATAGAAACCCAGCAATGATGTTCAATAGTTTGCCATCTTGGATACAAGAAGATGATGCTAACGGAGGTAATAATACAAAAGCTTTAACTCAAATTATGTCTAGCTATTTTGATACTCTTCATCTACAAATAGAAGAAATGAAGAAAATTAAAGAGGTTAGATATTTAAGCGGAAGTGATGATGTGGATTTTGCAAAGCCAACTCCCTTTGCATCAAAATTATTGGTAGATGCTGGATTCATAGCGCCGGAAATATTTGCGGATACAGACGTTGTTGCAGCCCTTTCTCACCGTGATGACAAAATGGAATTTGAGAAAAAACTATATGATGTAAAAAATTACATCTATCAAAACATCTACAATAATTTAACATATATAAACAAATCAAAAGGTACTACAAAAGCAATAAGAAATTTAATAAGATGCTTTGGTGTTGGAGATGAAATTTATAAGGTTAATATGTATGCTGATAATACAGAATATACTTTGACAGATAATTTTGAAGAAAAAAACATCATTAAATCATATGTTGATTTTAATCATATAGATAAGCATGGTGCCACTGTATATTCTTATAAAAATGCTGGAGAGTCAAATGGTTTTGGATTTATAACAGGAAGTCATGAGCCGACAACTGGTTTTGATCGCGGTATGGCAATGACAGTCGAATCGGAAATAATTCTACCAAAGAAACCAGATTTTGGAAGTAATAATTTTGAAAAATACTATTTCCCCGCAAGTGAAGTTTCATTATTTGGTATGCACTCTGCAAACTGGGGGGCATCCAACTTGGAAGACACCACGTGGGACTCAGATGATTATGCAAATTTTCAAGTGTATGCGCTGCTCAGTACAAGCAAGTTGTCAGAAGAGTCATCTAAGGCTGTTAAATTCGTATTAAAAAGTTATAATAGTGTTTTACCAGAACTTACAAGTAGTTTTTATATTGATCAATACCAAGATACAAAATGGAATTTTGCCGTAAGGGTAAAACCCGAGGGGTATCCAAATGTTGGGAGTGCAATTCTCGGGGCGACACCGACAAAGTACGACGTTGAATTTGAAGGATTTAGCGTGGTATCCGATATTGTTTTGAATCACTTTTTGGCTACAGGTTCCATTTCAAATACTGCTGGTCTAAATTTTATGACTCAAAACAAAAAGCTGTATGTAGGGGCGCACAGAACAAACTTTACGGGATCCATCAGGGAAAAATCCGATGTATTGATTACGTCATGTAGATATTGGGCAGATAATATTTCTAGTGAAGAATTAAAAGGACATGCTATAGATCCAAAATCGTATGGTATTCAAGACCCTGAAAAAAATGCTTATTTATTTGTCACAAAGTATGATCCAAAAATAGAGGTCCCAAGAATAAATACATTAGCTTTAAACTGGGAATTTGAAACGATAACAAGCTCAGACGGAAGTGGGAGGTTTGTTGTTAAGGACAGTAGCTACACAATAAATCAGGATCCAAAAAGGCAGTTGTGGGAAATTGATCTTGGTAATTTGCTTGACTCAAATAATGATGCTAGAGGTGATTTTTTTGAAGCAAACGATAACACTGCTTTGGTTCGCAAAAGCATACAATCATTTACCCAACAAGTACCAGAAAACATCAACGATTCAAATATGATAACGGTAGCAACAACAGATGATTTAACATTTACAAAGAATACTTTGCCAGTAAAATTTTCTTTTGCATTAGAAAAAAGTATGTACAATAATATTTCTGAGGAAATTTTAAAATTCTTTTATGCCTCAAAAGAAGCAAGTTCGCTAGATAATTTAGTGGGAAATCCAGTTAATAGATATAGAATAAATTATAAATCATTAGAAAAAGTAAGAAATATTTTCTTTAATACTATCGGAAACGTACCAGATTTAGAAAAATATCTTAGTTATTATAAGTGGCTTGATAATTCAATTTCAGAAATGGTTAAAGAAATAGTACCAATTTCTGCAAATATTGCAAATGCTACAAATGTTATTGAAAGCCACATGCTTGAACGTGGTGGAAAATATCAAAGCAAGTTTCCATCTACCGGAAAAAAACTCGATGTTATTGAAGGGACATTGGAAGGCAGTGGGGGATAATAATGGGTAGAAAATCAAACAAAGCTCAAGGATGGAGATATAGACATGCACCGACCCCTCCAAGCGCTAATGGCATTGGGGCATCAACAACCATTACGGCTACCAATGCTCCAACGGCGGGAACAAAAATTACCATTAGAACCTCTGACGGATCATCACAAGAATTTACTTGTCATGGAAGTGCTACCACCGCTACATTGTTTTCAAGGGGAGGCTCCAAGCACGGACTAGACAACTTAAAAACATCTATTGAGTCTAGCTCAATCGCATCTAAAGTCACAGTCAGTGCAGTCGCAGGTTCTGGCGGCGGTCCATTTGTTATAACTATAACCCAAAACAAAACAGGCGTTGCTGGAAATACAATTGTGACTAGCAATCTAAACAATTATACGATTGGAGGAGCTTCTAGTGCGGCATCTAATGGTGTATTTTCTGGAGGGTTTGATAGTAACCAACAAGACAACACTGAATGGTGGAAATACAGAGCACAAAGGGAGGAAATACTATCCAGCGGCGACTCTGGTGTTGATAGCAGTAAGGGGTTAATATTTTCTGCTTCTGTTCAAGCATATAATAGGAATAGATTCGCACCAGCTCGTCTTAGTGTAGACAAAATTGGCTTAAGAAGAGATCTCAATAGAAGACAATTTATCTTTGCAGAAACTGCCCCTTTGACAAACAATAATCTAAAAACAAATACTACTACATTCGCAAAAGATGTTATAACTAATGATACTTTAAAAGTCAATCCAAATTATAAATTTAAGCCAGAATTCGCTACCCAAAGAGGCACAGATAGCACAACCGCATTCTCAGGGAGATTAACCTCTCCAGTAGTTTTCTATACTTCGTCTGTTGGAAGTCAAAATACAGACCCAACAGGTTATTTTAAGACCTCTCAACATTTGCAAGATTATTATTTAGAGACTAAAGAAATACCCGCACAGGGTCCATTTACAGAGCAACATGTTGGGGGCTATCAATATAGACATACGGGTATAAACATAGGTCTCGCTACAACAAGGCAAGAGGGGTGGTATACAACAACAACTGAACTCTTAGGAGAAACCTACTTTGTAATTTACAATCCATCTGCAATAGCTGCTGGATATCCAAGAGCAGGGTACTCTAGGGATCACATAGCGAAAAGTCCTGTAAATATTAAAAATATTAAAAATATAACTAGTTCAAACAATCCCGGTTTAGCAGGAACAACAAATGATTTAGGAAGCACAATAGCTTTAGGAAATTATTCACATGATTATGAAATCATACAAATACCAGATCGTGCTATAAATAATAGATATTTTGTAGAAAATGATGGTATTAGCACCTCTTCTGTTGCTTCTGCACCTATAAGTGGACTGTATGACAGAACAGTCCCAGATAGAGGGACAAATAAACACATTTTTGTAAATCGATTTAGCTCTCCGGGTGGACCAGATACCATGGGAGCGGGTTATTTAGATGCAGAATCTGAGACTTTTTCCGTATATAACGCTTTACCATATAGAAACTTAGCCGTTCGATCACCTTTAAGAGAGATGTTAAAAAACCACTCTCCCTTTGGAGGGCAATCAGTCGCTGCTTCAACAACAATTACAGCAACTAATGCCCCCACCGCAGGCAGATCATTGACTATTGTTACTACTGACGGGGCATTTGCAACATTTACATGCGATGGATCAACAACCAGTGCGACACTTTTTTCTCGTGGCGGATCTCAGCATGGTCTAGATAATTTAAAAACTTCTATTGAGGCTAGCACTATTGCTTCAAAGGTAACAGTATCATATGCTACAAATTCATATGTCTTAACAATAACTCAAAATACGGCAGGCTCTGGCGGAAATACAAGTATTGTTAGCAATGTGGATAACTATACAATAGAAGGCGCAGCAGCCGCAGCATCAAACGGAAAGTTTTCTGGCGGAGCGGGAATTGACGGAGTAGGTATTGCTTCGTTTCACAAAACCCAAAGAAACGCAGCAAAAAGAATTGTCGAAACAGGTGGTGTATTTTCAACTGGTACAGTCTATGACAACGCCTTTGTTCAGCATATGATCCCACAAAGCGATATGCAGTATTCTTGGGTGACGGCTTCTGCAACAAATGTTATTTTTGGATACGAACAACCAAACAATTCAAATGCATCGCTAGCATCAACAGATATTACATTTGTTAGTGCGAGTATAACTGGAGCACATCAATCTAGTGGAGAAATAATACCAGTTGATTTTGTAGGTTTAAATTCAAATATATTGAAAACTTTAACAACTGGATCGAACTTAATTGAAGCAACTTCTTCTACGGATCTTTTTGCAGCAAACGCAGAAATTAGCACGGGTCTTCTTTTAAACTCTATTAACCTTAACTTAAACGGTGCTAGTGGCTTTCCATCTTGGAAACAAGTAAGGCAAGCAGATAATCCAATTGTAAAAGATATGAGAAAGAACAACAGATTATCTGTTGTTAAAGAAACACAAACATTAATAACAAATGATCAAGGAACGCAGCAATTTCTTTATCCAAAAACACTTGTATCCTATATTGAGCCACCAGTAAGCTCCAAGTTTAAGCCACTAAGACACCAAGTTATGCTTTGGAATTACCAAAAAGAAGATGGGACGGGTGGAGAAGAAATCATTATTGACAGCAGTTATGCTAATAATTTAGCTTACTTTACTATGACAAACACTGCTGGAGTCCAAGGGGTATTTGATAGCCTTACTGATATCTTAGGATTCGAGCCAGAATACGCAAAGCAAGTTTACGATGATCTAAAAAGAATTTATATCAATAACGAAAATGGAGGTTTAGTGCCCGGAGCCAACCCAATTAGGTGGGTTCCATCATTTACATATAAAGAAGTTGTTTATCCTAGAGAATCTTACACATTCTTGGCAAAAACCAGAATGAGAGAAAATTATGGAGAGGCTAGTGGATCTGATGATTTCAATAGAGCATCTGGAGAAGCAAGAACTTTTTGGCGAGATAACCCAATTGACAGGCTTAGATCTATTGGACTCGCCACCAGTGCTTTTGGAAGCCCGATTGATGTAGGGACATTTAAAACCACATCATATGAAAATGTAATTGATTTAAGTTGCTGGCCTTTAGATGCTCACTATCCTGTTGTTGATATCGCCCCAACTGGTGCAGACGGATTTCTTAGCGGAACAACAATTACTGGTAAAGGTGAGGGTTCGCTAAACCTACCAGCAAGCATATCATTAAAGTCATTAAACGGAGAGCTTTCTTACAACAATTGGATCTATAATTTGTACAGAGTGCCAGTCCAAGGTCTAAACACATCTTACTCAACAACGCTAAATGGAACATCTCCAATTAGTGCATCACTTAGTTATGAATATCCGAACTTCGCTTTGTCTGGTAACGATCCAAATCAATCTGGGTCAAATTATACTATAGCACACATGAGCCTTATTCCTAATTGGACAGCAAATATAACAGCAAGTAGAAATCCTTGGTTTGATTCCTATGATGATTATTCAAATGATATTAGAAGAATAGGAAAAGATTTCACGGTAATCCCAGAGTTTAGAATTTCTGATCACATAGAATACTATTTAAAGCAAGGCTTTGGAGCAGCAAATAGAAAGTTTGTAGATTTGATTGGTGCTAGCACTTCAATTACAGCTAGTGCAGATTCCGAAAATGCCACAAGTCTTAATGAAGAGTTCTATAGAATTTACTCACATACAGATTTTATGAAGCACTTTGATGTCTTTGCTGATGATCATACTAACACCTCTGTATCAAAAGAAAATACAATGCTTAACCCTTCAAAAATAAAGATTAAATGTAAGGGAATTAAAAAGCTATTACCATACCAAGGATTTTATCCTGCTCTAAGAACAGTTCAGCTTGGGCAACTGTTTTCTTCTTCTTATGGACCTCACTTGACAGGAAACTACGATAATAAATCTAGCGTTGATAGTGACCAACAGACTCAGCAGTTAGCTTCTTTGATACAGCCATTCTTTGCTCCGGGCATTATGTTTAATACCATTAAGTCTGGTATCGCTGTTGATTGGCCGGTAATTACAGGATCAATTGAAGAAAAAATACCTCTACCATTGGACCCATCCTTGTCAGGCATTCAGGCAATAAATTCTGCATACGGCTTCAGAGCAGGAGGATACGCACATTTTCACCCAGATTATAGATTGCCATTTGAAGCTTTGATATCACCGGAGAAGCATTTGCCAGTTTTTAATCCTAATACTATACAAAATCTTGCAGATAGACCCGATGCGTCTTTGTATCACATATGGCCAAATTATTTGAATGCAGACTTGGGACAAAGTAATCAGGCTAGAAGATACAGCACTCTGGTGCATTACGGCTCTGGCGCAGCAGATAACTATATATCTGGATCAGAAGAATTTAAATCTTGGTATAGCAATGCTGGATACAGTAGACCCACTCCAAATTTTGCTTGGAAAGGTGAATTTGATAGTAGGTATAATTTAGCCATGAGTAATTTTATGGCAGAGACAGTTGATTTCTTTTTAGAAGATCAGCAGGTCACAACTTTTGTATCTAAACCAGAAAAAGATTTTAAAACCATGGTTTCTGGCACGACATATTTCTTAGATGTAGTCCTGTCAAAAACAGATGGCTTCAAAATGTATGAAGGACCAGATAATCTTTTTAATGTAAGCACATACATCACTGCATCCTCCAGACCCGCCTCCTTAAGACAGTACACATCTTCTGTTGGCGCTCGTGGCATGCATTATGGACCAAACTTTAGTCCTAGATATCCTTTCGCTGATATGGGTACACATCAGGATAAACAGCTCGATTCATTACAGGACCCAGCACCAGCCCCATACACTCCTCCATACTTTTACGGGACATCTGTTGCTAGGGTTGCTTTTAGACCACATGCATTAAGAGATATGGAGCCGGGAGACTCTGACAAGTTCACACTATCAGAAATTTTGTCCTCTGCCGAGATAGAGACAAGGTATCTTAATTTTGGAGAAAATTCAAATGGAAGATTTTTAGAGAATTCATCATACAGGGTGCAGTATGCCTCTGCGTTTTTAAATCAAATGCAGGTTAATTCTTCCGTTAATCTTTTCCAAAGAACAGGACAAAAGAAAACAACTTACATTCCTGTGTTTGGAGACGACGGATCAGTGTCTTATAAGCCAAACAGCATTGTCGAACCAGATAATACAGAAAATGATGTTTGGATTATTGAATCAAAGTTTGAATGTCCCACTTTAGATTTTTCAAACCACAATATATTGAATACATACAGAGACGGCGATGGAAACGAAAGAGAATTAACAACTGGTATGTGGAGAACTTTTGGACAAATACCGGAGCAAAACGCCGGTATTTTCTTGCAAATTAAAAATCCATTTGAGCAAATAACTAATGCCACAGAAGCAGAGCCGAAAGGGACCGCAGGTGGAGATCGTGGTCCTGCAAAGATTAGTGTATCTGGCAGGGCGGGGGCAGATAGAACTTTGTCAATTCCTACAACTGGATCTTTAGCTGATGTTTGCGGATTTGATATCAAAAAGAAAAGAGTTGGTCAATTAGCGGAAAGCAAAGTGATTAGTGAGGCGATTGTTGCAATCCCAATCAATACGGATGGAACTAAAGTAAATATTCCAAAGAAAGCGTTTGCGACTCAGTTAAATAACCTTGAAAAAGAAGGCTTGGCTGTTAAAAAAGGTGATTTCCCCGGAATCACAGAGGATATTAAGAGAACTTCTATTACAGATATGATTCAAAAAATGAAAAAGTTTGTTATTCCTCCTCACTTGGATTTTGTTAACAATAAAGAAGTAGATCCTTTTGTTATGTATATCTTCGATTTTAATCACAAACTTACAAAACAAGATCTTTCTTACATTTGGCAGAACTTAATGCCGGATATTTCATTAGTAGCAGAAGAATCAGAGTCAATTATTGAGCATCCTTTCTTAACTGGACCAAATTTAGAGTTTTTTGGCGTCGATCCAAAGGTTTTATCTGCCAAAGATGACGATGATACAACAAGATCGTCCATATTTCCGAAAGATATTAGATGGATGGTGTTCAAGGTAAAGCAAAGAGGTAAAAACAACTACTTTGGTGCTTCTTTGACGCAAGATGACAACAAAGGCTTCGGTTTGTCAGAGTTAGATCCAAAAGGAAAGCTTGGTGTGTCTGGCAAGCAGCTAACATACAGTTACAACTGGCCGTATGACTTCTTTTCGCTCGTAGAATTGGGCAAAATTGAGACTTCAATTACTTTTGAGCCGACAAAACTTGACCCAAGAGACCAAGATGACCCAAGATTGGAAGATAGAATTAAAAATGAAGAAAGTGAGAGAAGAGAAGTGAGCCAAGAGGTAAAAGAAAGAGATCAAGTTAACTGGTCAACTACCTCCGTAAAGGGAAACCAAGAAAAGCAGCGATAATTCACTAATAAAAAGAAAAATAACGGCTATTTATGACATATGAAATTTTTAGATAGAAAAGAACAAGTTTTAGAACTGCAAATGACACAATATGGCAAGGGCTTAATGTCTCGTGGGACATTTCAACCTGCTTATTATGCTTTTTTTGACGATGATGTCGTGTATGACAGCGAATATATGTCAACTAATGGAATGGCAAAAAAAGGCAACGGGGACTCCATTACCTCTACAGCATTAGAGAATTCTGTAGATACTTCTGACAGGATTAGAAATGCAATTAGAACAGAGGTGCAATATAATTATGCTGGTGTTGAATCTTGGATCAACAAAGAAAAGCAGATTCTTTCTTTAGATAGTGGAGAACTGGTCGATGGTTTCTTACAGGCGGATGACCTCACCCCGATCCTCAAAGAGATACCGCTCGAAGGTGGAGGGACAGCATACCAGTCCTTAATCATCTATCACTTCAATGTTGACGACACAATAGATGAAATCTTGCAAGCGCCTCCAACCAGCATTGACAATTACCACAACATGGGTCTGCCCATGGGAACGAGCGAACATAACACTTCCAAAGCCCCAGCTTGGAAATTAAACTTCCATAGCGGAGAGATAACAAACCTAAACTCAGAGGATGGACAAGAGCTTTATACGGGAGCTGGAGGTCTATTACAAATACCACAAATAGATGTCGAGGCAGTTTATGACATAAAAATTAAGCCTGCTCCGGCACCAGAAAGCCAAGAAGACGTTAGTGTAGATATATATACTTTCCCAGACAACTCGTACATAAAAGTAGAAAAAGAACACATTCTTGTAGATGTTGGAGAATTAAACTCTATATTTGAAAACGAAAATTTTGATATTGAAGTTTATGAAGTAATCGAAGGTGCAGGCTGGATCACCCCCAACACTCCCGGACTTACGGAAAATTTAAGACCACTCTATTTTATGAAAAAAGAACAAGCCAATGAAAGTTTATTTGATAACCCGGAATTTGGATCACCCCAGACAACCAGCAATGTTGAATATTATTTAGATGTTATGGTTGACGAAGAAATACAAGAAAATATTACTATTTCACAACAAATGCAGAGCGTCTATGACACTCCAAGCAATGATGATAAGGAGCCATGTTGATGTTACCAAAAGTTGATTTCTTAAGCATTGTTATGAGACAAGGTGCGGATACTAGCCTTAAATCTGATAATCCATATATAAAAACTGGCTTAGATTCAACTTTGAGTGAAGTTAATAACTCTGAAGTTATGCAAGTTGATTTGACATTAATGATTGAGGTGCCGCTTGATGGAAGGTCTCTTGAAGCTTACTCTTTTATGGTTAATGATAATCAATCAAAAAATAGAAAAATACGGCTAATTCAGAGCACAGACCCTTCTTTGACAGAAGAGATAACTTCTAATCCTACTGAGTGGATTAAGTCTGGTGGTCTTTTAGAAGCTAAAAGATATGAAGGGCTAACATTTATAACTAAGCAAGCTACAGAATATGAAGGCAATAAGCCATCGAATTATCAAATAAGCAATAACACTATAGAAGTAAAAAATTATGGAGGAGGGCAAAAATCGTATTGCTTTCCATATAAATTTACAACACACGTAAAGGAAGTTGCTGGGGGAACTAAAACAAATCATTTGGCATATTTTGCATATGTCTATATAGATGAATCTGAAATGATGGGGGAAGGTAGAGCATCCGGGAGACGCCGCAACAAAAGACCTGTTATTTTTGACAAAATGATGCTAGGAGAAATTACAGGTCAAAATGTCATACAGAATGGTTCTGTTAAAAGCATTAATCAGGTATTTTACGTTAATAATACCGATGTTAGAAATGGGAACGAGATACCATTCCCAGATTTAAAAGACAGTGCCGGGAGAGTTATAGGAAAAGACTATTCTTCTGCATCAATTTGGAACGGCGCAGTTCACTATCATGGACCAGAAAACCCCGGTCCAAATGGTTACATAGGATATATGGCTGGTGAACCGGGGAAAGATATGGGACCAAAGTTGACTGTATCATATCTTTCAAACAATATAATACAAGATTATAGGGAATTGGAAGAAATAAAAAAAATAGATTTTGATTATTCTCATGTTGATAGTTCTATGTTTGGTTCAAAAGGTAAAAGTGTTTTTGGAGAAATGTATCTTGGTATGGATGGATCTGGTAATACTAGATTTAGTTTTTCATTTAATTTAGCTGAAGCGATAGCTCAAAACACAAATCTCCCCGGTCTAGCTAATCATTTAATGCATGGCGATAGTGGCAATGGTCTAAATGAAATCTTAAATAAAAAAATAATAAAAGATCTTAAAATTTATAGGCACAGAATTTTAGAACACAATAGAACTCATCCCACTATAGACTTAAACGAACCGATAAAAAATGACGAGGCTAAATTAGTTGTTAACACTACGGACCAAAAAAATGGAAGGCTGCTGTCAAAAACACAGATAGATTCACAAACTTCTATCCCTGTTGGTTCGATAAGTGAGATAGATGTAGATTTGCCACTTTTAGATAACTACCTGTCTAATGCCATAAAGTGTTACACTGGCACAGATATTGGAACTCCAAAAAGTGGAGAGTACGTGTTTTCTGTAGAAGCAACAATGGACGATCCAATATCGACTTGGCTAGACGATAGGCTAAGAAGTATAGAGAGAATCTTGTATGATCAGGTAGATTCTTATTGCTATAACGATTATGTTGTATGCAGTAAGAAAAGTAAAAATTTATTTAATTCGAATACAAATAGGTTTAATCAAGCTGGAATTTCAACATTAAATAATATGTTTGGAGCAGGATTTTCATATAATAAAATATATCAATTTTTTTATATTTTACAAAAATTTGTATCATTTAAAAGTGATAAAAGAAAAGCTGATTTGTTTTCATTCTTAACAACAATTTCTTCTGTTGAATTTGGAAACCCAACTGGTGTTGATATTGCCTTTAAGGCGATGGAAGATATTTATAGAAAAATTTTAAATGTTCGTAATTCTACAATAAAATATCAAAAAAACACAGATTCATTAGGAGTAGAATCTGTGCATGTAAACTCTAGAAAGGCTAGAAGTTATACGATTGATCATAAATTTAAAACAAAGATAAATGCAAATATCGATCATTTAACTGGATACGATTTTTTGTCTCTAGGCGACACTGCAAAAGAAGATGCTAATGTTTCTGTGGGTCTAAAAACATTAACAGCGATTGAATATGACAATAGGATTTCTTTAGAAACATCAAGGCTATTCCCAGAAATGCCGAGTGCAGTTGTTGACACTAATGATATGCAAAAAAATATAGCAATACACAAAGACGAAAACATATTGAATCCAGCAGACTCAGTAGGATTTACAAAATACGCATATTTAAGCCCATCTGTAATTAACTTTAATAATTCTAAATCACAAAAAATCTTGAACAATGGTTCGTTAAATTCAGATATTGACTTAGCCAACAATGCCTTTTTAAATATTGTTAGATACAACGCTTTAAATACACAAGATTTTGATTCTAGTGTGAACAATGAAGATGCTAGAGGCAGAACTAGGAGCAAATTTGCCAGAAAAGACATAAATAGTGAAATGAAATATGACACATCTTATTTAATGGCTAATAATCAAGTATCGATTAAAACAAAAAGTGGGCAAGATATTTCAAAATCTAATGCAGATATAACTACTATGCTTTTAACGATCATTCAGCAAAAGTATTTTAATGTTTTTAGTGATTCATCTTCAAAGTGGGACTATTACACAAACCCAAAAGAAGTATATAGAGAATTTTCTGATTGGATCGAAAAAAGAAAGCAAGATAACTTATATGAATATTCAAACTCTCCCCTAAAAAGAGCGCCAAATCATGTAAAAGCACTGTTTTTGCATTTGGATTATGAAAAAAAGCTGAACAATCCATCGTTTGAATCTTTAAAAAACCAGCTTCAAGCTAGAAAACCCGAGGCTTATGAATACCAAGTCAGCCAAGAAAGAGTTTCTCCTTTGGATGCAAAAGATTTTTTGATTGCAGATTCAAAGCCAATTGAAAAAAATAAGGTTTTCTACCAAACACCAGAATTTCTGTCATTTTTTATTTTAAATTTCAAAAAGATTGTTAAAGTGGAATATTTAATAGGATATGATAATTCAGATATTAATAATCCAATATGGCAAGAAATGACAAATGATGCTTGGAAAGTTCTCACAGGGCGTGGTGGTAATATTATGTGCAGAATGATTCCATATCAAAAAGAACTTTATGGTATAAAAGAGTATGATTTTTTAAATATGCCAATTTACAATGAACATTTTGTTATTAATTTTGCAATAAATAATAATAGTGAAGCGAACAGTGTAAGCGGGGTTGTTGAAGAGCCAAGAGATATGCAAGTATACATCAATGGAAATACGAGACTTATATTGGCAACAAGAAACAAAATGCAAAACCCCAGCATCATGAATGTCCCTAGATACACTGGAAGAAGATCTGAGAGTTTTAGTAGAAACAGATCTATAGCCCAAATGGTGCCAATGGGAATTGCCGAGGCTCTAGATCGAGCAACACCGATGCAAAACAGGCAAACAAATCAAAACAGACAAACAAATCAAAACAGACAAATGACTCCGATGCGGCAAGCTACAGATAACATGACAAGTGCTGGAAATAATAATTTGTATTAAATGTGTTGCATTTTAAGGTAAACGAAAATGACAAGCAAGTATCTCAAAGAACTCCAAAATGATTATTCGATCCAAAAGCGGCTGTATAATAGTGACATATATTATCCAGTCCCAGATAAGACTGGAATTTTGATTAAAAATGGAAACAACTGGGCTTTTGCCGATGCCGACAAACAGAACATTTATATTGAACATGTATTCAAGTCAGATACTAGAGTGCAAAACGCTCCCGCATCCGCGTTCGGCGGTTTGTATATAAAAAAAGGAAGTGAATTAGACCCTTTTCGCCAATCAATTGGTAAATTTTGGGGATATACGCCTGACAATGATGGGACTTTGGCATATTACTACACTGCTAAGGATAGCAATACCCCGGCTTTCGCATGGCTAGGCGACGAAACCGCCCAAGGCAACACAATTTCTTTTCCAACCAATTATAAACAACAAGTACCTTCAATACAGAATTATTGTGTAACGTCTACAGGTCCAGCAACTGAGTTTTTCAATGACCCAGAGATATGGCCAGCAGGTTCATACGCTGATACCCTTGATATGCGAAGAAAGGCAACAAGGGTATTGTTGCAGTTTTCTGATGGTGATTTAATTCAAAATAGATTTTCAATGATTTCTTTGTTCTGCGACATTAAGAAGAAATATGAACAGACCTTCTACGGTGACAATATCATAACAAAAGACGATCTACCAGAGGTTATTAAAATAAAAGCTATCATTGAGATTCTCAAGGGTGAATTAAAACTAGTACAAGCTGCATTGGAAAATATGGAAGCTATGGAAAGCCAAGCAGCCAGCGACCCTGATGGTGTCTTTGAATGCGACCCAGACCTCGCCATGAGTCTGGGAATCTCTTGCGATGAATTGCAACAATTGATGGAACAGGCACAGGGAGAGGTCGGCTCTGGCGGAGGAGCTGGAGGAATCGAAACTGATTTTCTACTGATGGAATCCGATCTAATCAATGAAGACCTAGATGATAACGGCATTCCAAAAGGAAAAATACCGCGTTTAGAATACCTACTAGACCAAATACCAGATCCAGCAGGTTTAGAATTGCGTTTTCCTCCAACAGACTACGTAGACATTGGCGAATTTGAATACGTTCCCCTGAATTGGAACCACAATAGTGTTTTGAAAAAATCCGGGACAATATTTGACCCCGCAGGAAAATTTAACGAACTACATGGCTTCCAAACTTGGAACGATACAGTCGTAGAAGAGGGTGATGATGTATATACTGAGTTGTTTAAAGAAGTTGCAACTAATATGTGGGAAACATTTTCCTTATATACCTTTAACCAAACTATTGTGAAAAGCAATTTAGATGCTTTCTATGATTTTGACCTTAAAACATATAGGTACCCGGAATATGTAAATGTAACGATATCGACAACAGGCGAGTCTATTTATAACCCAAATGTTTTGAATAGGGAAGGAAGGTATTTTGACAGCCATTTTGCAATGAATCTTCCAATGTCGTCCAAAGCGATGACATTTGCTGGTTTCGAAGACGGCACTAAGGAGTATGTTGAGATAACACCTGTTTATAATTACTATTCAAGGTACTATGAAGAGTCAACTAAACAAGGCGAAGTGAATGTTATCGGCTCAGATAGTTTGTACGAAATACCAGAGACATTCTATCCATCAATTTATGATGTTGGAATACAGAAAAATCAAATTGGCGAAACAGCCGAAACATTAATAAGCGCAAAGCCAAATACAGAGAACGATTTTTCAAAGTTTAAATTTGAAGATCTTGGTTATAAAATTTTAAATTGTGGATTACCCGGTCTTGCGCCTGCTGCCGGTGGTGATGAACCTTTAAGTCAAAAAGCCGGAATTCGAGAGTACTTTAATATTCTTTTTAATTCTATCAAAAAAGAAGATGTGATGGCTTTTGACTCCTTAAAAAATCAATTCCCTTTTTACATAGATATAGAATTTAGAACAGATAAGAAAAATGTGTTTAGTAACGTTTTTAATGATCCCGGAATAACAAAAAGGCTAATGGGAACTTTAATATCTAATTTTTTTGACTACACTAAGCAAAATACTAATATCTTTCCCAGTAAAGAAGAAGTGATAGGATTTAAACTTGATAATGCCATTCCGGGAGGGATGAGATATTACGACCCATACGACACGACAGGTTATAATAAATATGTCGAATTAGGCGAAGGCGCAACGGGTCAGACAAGCGCAAAGATATGTGCCAATAACATTTATACTCTCGTTAGTAAAAATCAATTTATAAAATATGTCAAACCAACCGAAACAACGGCAACATTTGTTATTGACAGCGAAACAACTCCAGTGGGGGATTCCCCGATTGTCGGGGACGACGAAACAGACGGAAGCATCGGATTTGGAGAATTAGTTAGAGAATTTAATTTAAATGAATGGGTCGATCAATATCTTAAATATTATAGTGACAAAAACTCCGAAGACAATCAATTGTGGAAAGAATATGTTTGGGATCCTGTAACAGCAAATGCCTCTTCTAAAGTATTTTTTAATATTGTGAACTCAAGTGGCGCTCCCGGAAATACAAACGCCCTCGCGTCCCAAGTTATGAATAGTCAGATCGTTAACTTTAGTGATGAATATGCAGAAAGTGTAGAAGAGAGATTTAGAAACTATGACAAAATCCTCCAAGGCATACAAGCATACGACGAAACGCTATTTTATAGAATTGAAAAAAGAGCAGTCCTTGAAGAAGCCAGCCACGAGGCGCAGGGTCCTGTGTTGCAAAATATTTGGTTTGTAAAGAAAGATACAGATGATGATATTATCAAATACATTGATACACAAGTGAAATATGGTAAAAAGTACGAATATATTGTATATGCGTATCAAATAGTTGTTGGGACAAAATACGGCTTTCAATTTGAAAATTATCTTTATAAAGATGCTCCTTGGACAGACAATTACGGTTACCTTCCAATACCAGAAGACACGGATCTCTATAACACTGTTACTACTGGCTTACAAAACCTCGAAGAAACTACTGAAGGCGAATCCACGACGTTTGGTACGGAAACTGAGATCAATATTCCGGGCTTTCAACAATCAGCAGAGGACGATGCAATAGAAATTTTCCAAGCGCAGACCCCGAAAGCGAAATATTTTTTAAGCATTCTTGAAACTGCAAACAAGCGCGACTTTGAATACTTCGGCGATGAAAGCGCTGATCTTGTATACAATGGTCAATTGAAGGGTTCCGCCGCAGACCCAACAAAAAATGAAAAATATGGTTCGAACGTATTTTTTACACAAAGAACATATGCCATGGGAGAGATGTATGAAGAGAATTTGGCAATTTTTGATGTGATATGCGAACCAGACGTTAAATTAGTAGAAATACCAATTCACAAGAAAGTGGTGGCGATAAGTGATGCACCTCCAACACCACCAGAGGTGGATATAATACCATTAAATGGCGAACAAAACAAGGTTAAGATTAATTTTTATCCCGGATCAGTAGACAGAGAGCTGATCCCTGTCCCGTTGCTCGAACAAGACGATTCAAAATTTTTAGACATTAGAAAAGCACAAGGTAGAGATATTTTAAAAGCATCCGCCTTCTCCGCTCCCTACACGCCGGGAAAGCAGTATCCACTTGAATATTATGTTGAGCCAAGATTAATGTTTAAAACAGATGATCATCCGATAAGATATGAAATTTACAAAACGGAAACACCTCCGCATACCGTCGGTAATCTTGTACTTCAAAGAATTAAAATAGATGCAAAAAAGCAAAGCTCATATACAGATACTATTGAGCAGAATAAAAAGTATTATTATTTATTTAGATCTATAGATGTACACGAAAATCCGTCAAACCCATCTCCCGTTTATCAAGTGGAAATGGTAGAAAACTCAGGTGTGGCTTATCCGGTAATTTCTATTTACACACCACCACAGGAGTTAAAGCAAATAAAATCAAAACCTTTTAAGAGATATCTAAAGATAGATCCAGCTCCATTGCAAAATACATTAAATATGTCTGAGTCTACTATAAGCGGTGGGAAAGGTTTAAAAGATGCAGATTCTGCGGTCGAAACTATTAACAACAATATTGTATTGGGAGAGAAGGAGGATAAAATTTTTAATTTTAAACAACATCTTGCGGCAGGGGATGACTCTAAAGAATTTAAATTTAGGATTAAATCGAAACACACTGGAAAAGCTGTAGATTTAAATATCAAATTTAAAATGAGAACAGAAACCGTAAATCAGAATATTCCATCTTGTGGTGATAATGGTTTCGTCGAATACAATTACCCAGAGATTACTTCGGATGACCTTGAATGATAATTTAAATGAGTTAAACAAAAAAACTTAACTATTTATATCAAAAGACTAATTATAAAGGCAATATACACATTTTAGGAGAAAATAAATGGCTTTTTTAGATAACAGTGGAGATATTATTTTGGATGCTGTCCTTACTGACGCTGGCAGAGCAAGATTGGCAAGAGGAGACGGGTCTTTTAAGATTGTAAAGTACGCCTTTGCAGATGATGAAATTGATTATTCAAAATATGATTTGGACGCTGCGAATGGCTCTGCTTATTTTGACATCGAAATTTTAAAAACTCCAATTATCGAAGCTTTAACAAATAACACTTCTACAATGAAAAGTAGATTGTTATCCATTCCAAAGACTAATCTTTTTTACATGCCTTCGATGTTGATAAATCAAAATACGGTAGGAACAACACTTAGTCCTCAAACAGACACAGCCAATAGCTACATTGTTTCTGTTGATTCTCAAACAGACCAAATGTTCACTGGGGACAATAAAGTTTTTGGAGATTTTAATTTAAAAAACAACGGGATATTTCTTTCCAATACAGATACAGCAACAAATCAGACTGATCCAAAGTCAATATTGGTTGATCAAGGGATAAACAACAATGCGGTAAATAAGAATTTTACAATTGATCCTACACTAAAAGAAACGCAATACATTGTAGAGATTGACAATAGGCTTGGATCAATTGCGGATAGTCAAAGTGTAATACAAGCTTATTCATTTTTAGATGACGATAACATAGCATCATATAGCTTTGGAACTGATTCTGCACTAGTAACTTCCCTCAATGGTTCTTCGGACACCCCGCTTCAAGGGGCGAGGGGGACAAGGATACAATTTAGAATTAACCCCTCAATTGAACTGAATAGTTCCACATACCTTTTCACACTTTTGGGAACTGAGGATTCTTTGAATTTTAACTCTGCCGGTGCTCAAAACTTCTATAGAATCGATTCAAGTGTTAGGATAACTGGTGCAACAACAGGGTACAGATTAGATGTGCCAATTACTTTCCTTAAGAAGAAAGTATAATAACTAAAATACAGGTAAAATACTATGGCAACAAGTTTTAAAAGTTTTTTAAATAACGATGTAACAACAACAAGAACATTACTACATGAATCAATTCCAATTACTGGTTCTATTGTTTCTGGTACTTACAATCAGGGAAGTTCTACCACAGAGACAAACATTAAGAATTACTCACACGGACTGTTTCAGTCTGTATATGATTATCCTTATTTAAGTTCTTCTGCAAACCACATTTTCGATATCACCGTTGGGTACTCAAACGTCTCCAATTTGTCCTCCTCGACAAATACACAAAACGCTGATAAAATCAATATTTACAATCAAATGGCGCAGCTTTTGGTAGGACATGACCACACAGGCTCCATTAGAGAGTTTGATGAAGACGGAGACCTTTCGGGTGGCGATAAGCTAAGAGAGTGTTATTTTTTAAATTTTGCTAGACTTTTGCAAAAAGATGAGATCAAAAAAGGTTCTTTCGATTTACAGCTTGGCGTAGATTCTGCTGTCACTTTTGACGGGACTACCTTTGAGAAAAGTTTTTCAATTAGAGATTTGAGCGGCTCCACAGGCTACAAGGTAAATTCCCCAGCAGGAGAATATGGTATTTTATATGCTACTGCATCAAATTTGTTCCACGGAACAACACCATTACTTAAGTATCACCACCATGGCATCCCTTGTGGCTTGATTTTTTATCAAGCAGGAGTCGCTGTTATATCTGGCTCTGTTTTCCTAGATGAAGCAGACGGAGGAATTATAAATAACGCTAGTGGTAGCGTTCGTTTAGGCAATCCCCTTGAGAAATTTGCGGGTGATGCCGGAGGCGCAGGATTAAATTTTATGACTGGATCATCAATCTCTGGGTCTGCTGATGCGATTAGAAATAGAATTAAAAGCGTTACATTCAATAACACAACAGAACTAAATTCTACGGTTTATTTTGCTAGAGCAGGTCACAGTGAATTCAATTACAGTTCAAACCCGACCTATATTAGCAATGACGCTGCCACACAAAGCCAAATCAGGGTTAAAAACAGCAGCCTAGATCAGCCAGTCTCATACATTACAACTGTTGGTCTTTATTCAGCTGATAATGAGTTGTTGGCGGTAGCAAAAGTTTCTGAACCCCTTAAGAAAACTCCAGACACAGAGTTGACCTTAAGGGTTAGATTGGACTATTAAGCAGGAGGTTTCGCCTGTGCCATATTACCCATTCGGTCAAGACGATGTAATCAGAAATACAATCAAAACATTTCCAAAAACTTCTTTTTATGTATATGATGAAAAAGTATATTACAATGCTCACCCATCTAGCAGCGGAAGCATATCAGAAGGACAGCCCATAAACCATGTCCCGGTTGGAAACTTAAGTCTTTATGAGTATAATGTTGATAGACCAAGCGATGGACTCATACACCCCTTTTTGGTTAAAAATGGAACCTTAATCTCATTTAAAACTGTAACCGATTCAGATTTTAATGACATGGATTATGGGGAAACCATAGTTGGCTCATATAATATGTCTGCCAGTATTACTAGAAATTACTACAACGGTACTTCTAGGGATAAAATAGAAGCACTTAAAAATACTACAAATTATTATAAAACAAACAGCCCACACTATGCTTATACATCTGATTTGGGCGATGGTTGGAACAAGGGCGAGCAAGATGTCAATCTGATTAGCATCCCCTCTATTTTCTATGGCTCTCAAATAAAAAAAGGATCATTAGAGCTTAATTTCTATGTTTCTGGTGTTCTTATCGGAACTCTTAAGGATGAAAGACAAAACGGAGAACTAATCCAAACAGGACCAGAAGGAAGCCCCGGTTCAGGCTCAGTGGCTGGCGTGTCACTCTACAACGAAGGTTTCTTAATTTTGACCGGATCGTGGGACCTATCAGGTGGAACCCACACCGAAAAATATAATGGCACAACCTTATTGAGTCCTTCGTGGCGTTATTTTGGTGTCGGAGCACAAGATGGCGTAACAATACCAAGTCAAAAATCTGCTTGGTCATTGGACTTTAGGGGCACAACAAGAACACAAGTTGTAACAATGTTTGCTAATGCCCCAAAAGGCATGATTAATCACTCAAATAATCCAACATATATCACTTATGGACAAGCGTCTCAAACAACTGGGTCAAGTTATTATATAGAAGACCCATCTGCTGAAATTAAGAATATTGTAAGCTCTTCTTATGGTGACGAACCGCCAATGTTCAGCAAAGAAACCTACATTTCTAAGATTGGCATTTATGATGAACACAGAAATCTTATTGCTATAGCCAAGCTAGCCACACCAGTTAAAAAAACCGAACAAAGAGACTTGACATTTAAATTAAAACTTGATATATAATAGCAAAGCTAAAGTGTGACTAAGTAAAAGGGCATTTTCGCAAACTATAAACTATTTATTTCGTTGGGTTATACCCTAACATGCATGTTAATTAATAAATAAAACATTTTAAACCTATAGGAGAAATAATAAAATGGCAGATAAATTACCTTTTAATGGACCCGTTGAATTAAACGGGGCCACAACAATCACTGGCGCTACAACAGTTAGCGGCGATATGACAGTAACAGGAATTCAATCACACACTAATGCTAGTGGAAAATATGTTAACGGACTTAATTTTGTAACGAAAAAAGTTGATGTTACAACAGGCGCAGGAAATGGACAAAAAGTTTTGTCTGGTGCAATTCACATACCTGCAAAATCGGTTATCAGAGAAGTTTCAGTGCAGGTTCACACAGGCTTGGCTTATGATTCCCCCGGAAATGCTGGAGCAGTGACGCTTGGTATCAAAGCAGGTACAGCCGCAGAGGGAGCGCAAATTGTGTCTCTTGATGCAGATTCATTAGCAACCGCTGGAACTTCTGTGGCAGCAGGTACTGGAACTAGTACAATAGACGGAGTGCACACGCTGCTCGGCGGAAATGCAAGGCTGGCTTTTGTTGGTTCTAAGGCAATTTATTTTGATGCTGCTGGCGAAGTTCATGTAACATTGTTGGCATCTGAGTCGGATAACGCATATACTGCTGGTGCAGTGACATTCACAGTTGAATTTGCGACCCTTGGAGGAAATGCGTAATATCGCATAAATATTTCCTAAACCATCAAAACAAGAAGCAGCCCTTTCGGGGGCTGCTTTTTTTGTTTACATTCCCTAATTTATCTACTATAATAACTAAATGATTTTAGGATTAGATATTTCAACTAGTATTATTGGTCTAACTATTATAGACAATGGCTCTATAATAAAAACATATGCATTAGATCTAAGAAACAAAAACAAGTACAAAGATATATTCGCTAAATACAACCAAGTTCAAGGCGAATTAATGGATATTCAGCGAGAATACAACATAACCCACATTTTTATTGAGCAATCCCTTCAAATGTTCCGCTCAGGTTTCTCATCAGCCAAAACATTATCAACCCTATCCTCGTTCAACGGGGTTGTGTCTTACCTCTGTTACAGAGAGCTAGGACTCAAACCAGAACATGTAGCAGCCACATCTGCTCGCAAGGTGTGCGGCATCACTGTCCCCAAGGGTCAAAAGGCGAAACAGGTGGTTGTTCAGTTTTTACTTGACAACGAGCCTCACTTTGTAGTAGAGTACACAAAATCAGGCAATATTAAGCCTCAATACTACGACATTGCCGACAGTATTGTAATAGCAAAAGCAGGGTGCGAACTTGTCAAGCAGCGAAAAGATAACAGTTCTTAAAGACTTCCTAGGAAGATACAACAGAACAGGGCAAGAATATCTTTTCAATTGTCCTAAGTGCAACCACCACAAAAAGAAACTCAGTGTAAATTTAGACAAAAATGTGTTTAAGTGTTGGATATGTGATTACAGGGGCAACAATATTTACCGATTGGTAAAGAAATACGGCACTTACGAGAATAAAAGCAAGTGGCGGGAGTTGGTTGATGGCATAGATCTCCTTGAGTTTGACTCAATCATTGAGAGCATTTTCCCCCAAGAAGAATTGGAAGAAGAAATTGTTGTAAATCTGCCTGAAGAGTTCGTATCATTAGCCAACAAGAATAACACCTTGCAGGCAAAGGCAGCAAAAAACTACCTGCTTAAAAGAGGGATTGATGAAAGTGACATTTTGTTTTGGAAAATTGGATTCTGCAACAGTGGTGAATATGCTGGTAGAATTATCGTCCCTTCTTTCAATGAGAATGGCGACTGTAACTATTTTATTGGCAGAACTTACCAAGATGATTGGAGAAAATACATGAATCCTCCCACTTCAAAGAGTAAGATAATTTTTAATGAACTATATATTGACTGGTGCGAAGATTTAACCTTGACAGAGGGTGTATTTGATGCTATAGTAGCTGGGAAGAATTC